>JADMIO012720241.1_pt1 | contig 54300 bp, 42 predicted proteins | sample 8958161 | NCBI WGS metagenome assembly JADMIO01 (sample SAMN16585339, study PRJNA669376) | soil metagenome | isolation source: Crop rotation soil | place: USA: Cullars Rotation, Alabama | collected 2011
GGCCGCGACTTCAAGTCACGTGAATTCCAAGCTTCGGATCCCACTGTGCTGGAAATGACACTACAACTGTGGAATCTGTTCTTGCCGGTGGAATTCTGAACCAGAACGTACTGCCCTCGCCCTCGACCGACTCGACGCCGATCTGTCCACCGTGCTGTTCTACGATGCCTTTGCAAATTGCAAGACCGAGACCCGTACCGCCTTTCTTCTTCGCGTCGGATGCTTCGACCTGTTGGAATCGTTGGAACAGAAGTTTCTTGAACTTCTCAGGAATACCGCGACCGCGGTCGATGACCTTGACTTGCACGAAGCCGGCGGCAGTATCAATGGCAACTGTCACCGTCTGCCCACGCGGCGAGAACTTGACAGCGTTGGAGAGCAAGTTGACAAGCACCTGGACGATTCTATCGCCATCGGCGTAGACCTGCACAGACGATGGCAGCAATTCCAATTTGACACCATTATTGGCGGCAAATGTGGCTACAGACTGCTCCGATCGCTCGAGGATGTCGTTCATATTTGTGTTGTCGAACACCATGTCGAGCTTGCCTGCCTCGAGTTTTTCAATATCGAGGATGTCGTTGATCAGGCCGATCAGTCGGATGGTGTTACGTTCTGCGATTGCCACCACTTTCTGTGCCTGCTCAGGAAGCGCTCCCATAGCGCCGACAGACAAGAGTGTCAGTGAACCGCGAATAGATGTAAGTGGCGTTCTCAATTCGTGAGATACAGTAGATACGAATTCTTTCTTCAATCGTTCTACTTCGCGTCTTTCTGACACGTCGAGGATGTTCGCCATGTAACGCTCACCCTCAGCGGTTTTCAGTTCGCTCAGAGAGAGTTCAACAGGGAAGTCTTCACCGTTCTTTCTCAAACAATCGAATTCACCGATCCTATTCAATGCCTGGTTGAACAGTGTCTCCATGAACGACATCGCGTCGTTTTCGTTATGCTCAGAGAAGAACTTCGAATCGCCGAACAGGGCGAGCAAGTGGCGCTGCACAATCTCTTCAGCCTTGTAGCCGAACATGTGCTCCGCGCGTGGGTTCATCGACTCGATGTAGCCGTCCTGGTTGACGATAACCAGACCGACGATCATGTGGTTGATGATAGTTCTGATTCTTGCTTCCGATGCACGAATGGCTTCTTCAGCCAACTTCCGCTCGGTGATGTCGTGCGCGACGCAGAACATCGCACGTTCTTTTTCAGACCAATATGCCGACCAGGACACGCTGATTTCAGAACCGTCTTTGCGACGAACTCGGTTCTCAAACTGCATGTTGCCTTTCTCAGCGCGGATTGCACGAACAGATTTGATCGTCTCAGAGATATCTTGTGGCGCGATGACTTCAATAAAACGCTTGCCCAGCAGCTCTTCTTGCGAGTAACCCCAGTTTTCGTAGCAAGCCGGGTTACAAGCAACGAACTTACCGTCCATGTCGATCGAGCAGATGACATCGACTGCGTTATCGATAACGGCGCGCTCTTTGCGTGCGGCTTCCATAAGTGCGTCAGCCATACTGTGAAACACGCCGTCAAGGTGCGAGATTTCGTCGCTTCCGCCGACAGGTGGGTTGAGAGGCTGACTGCGAGCCAGCCGAAAAGAGTTGTCCGTAAGAACGTCGATGCGGTTTTTAATTGACCGCGTGAAAAACCAAAGCAAGACAAACGCGATCAATATATTGAAGACCACGCCGGCGACCAGGAATAGTTTGAGGATTGTCCTGGAACGGTTTTGCTTCTCAGGCGATTCTGCTTCGATTCGGCGTTCGTCTTCGGTCAGTCCGCGCAACTCATCCTGCAATTTGTCCGCCAGGGAGCGGATCTCCTTGTACATGTGTCGGGCACGGAACTGCGCCACGTCTACGCGGTTGTCGTCGATAGCCGACTTCGCTTCGCCGAGGATTTTGAGACCGGTGACCGTGATTTTTTGAAGGTTTTCGAGGATCTGCTGCTGTTTGGGGTTGTCGCCGACCAGTTTTTTGAGTTCCGCCAAGTCTTGCGGGATCTGGCGCACGATCTTGTCGTATCTGTCGGAGAACAGAGGGCTCTTCGTGATTGAGTAGCCGCCCATTGCCACGCCTGCGTCGTAGAACAATTTAGACAGCGTGTTGGCTTGGGAGATGATTGCTTTTGAGCGCACCTGCCGCTGTACTTCAACCTCAGCTCTGTGCAGCAATTCGGTTAAAACGGCAAGGAATACCAATTCAAAAAGCAACGGAACGAGAACCAGAATGGCTCCCTTATGGACGATTTTGAGATTTACTCGGACTGGTGCTGGTACCACGGGCGTGAACCCATCAAAGATTTGGACTGTTCGAACGGTCTAGACGCCAAAGGATTTCCGGATAATTGGCGTCCTCTTCAATAACTACTTTCCTTTTCGGACTCTATTTCTAACCAAGAAAATAGCTATTTATATATTCCACGCCCTGTAACGTTTCTACACACAGCGGGATAACTTAATTTTGAGGGAACGGTGTGGCTTTTTCGTGGCACCGTCTCAATTTATCTGCAATTCGGCGGAATTTTTACTGACGGTCGGACTTGTGGTGATTTTTACTTCTGTGCCGGCTTAGCACCGCCCCCGCCTTTTAGTTGCTGCAGGAGTCTGGTTAGCTTGTCTTTGTCGAGGTTCATGCCGCCAACCTGCACCGACTTACCAGAAGTGGCTGCCGGTGGTCGCGTCGCTTGTGTTGGAACCGGCGAGGGCGACGGAGTCGCGTTGTTGCCGCCGCTGGGAGCGCTGCGAGGCGAGTCTTCCAGTTCTGAAGCCATGTCCCGAAGAATTTGCTTCGTCTCGTCGTCCATCAATACCTCCGCCTGGCTCCTGGCAAGCAAGTACCCTTGCGGCTTGGCGTAATAGCCGGCCGGTATATTGCATGACTTGCTGTTGAGCGTATCCAGCGCTGTGCCGGGTCTATCGCCGTTGACATAAGTCACGCGCAGCGGAAAGTACTTGGTTTGGGGCATTCCATAAGCCTGCGAAAGCATACTTGCCACGGGTGCCGGCACAGGAATCTCGTCCGATACCCAGCACTCAGCTCCCTGCACTGTAGCCATAGTCTTTTTTAGATGACCGTCTTTCGTGGGTGCCATGCTGGCGACACTGCCACGTTTCATGGAGTATTTAGTAGCCTTGACGCCGGCGACCACGCCGCTGCCACTCTGAACCCAGGGATTGCTGCGCATCTCCGCTGCCCGCTGCCCGCCTGTACTTGCAATCTGCGCTTTCCATTTATCGAAAGTCGTTTCGTAGTACATCTTCGACTTTTCGTTGTACATGGTGACAGTCCAGCTTGGACCTGTTGTGACAACGTTCGCTCCAGACTTCGGGTTCACCCACTTGAAGCCGTTGGCGCTGACATAAATGTATTGATCACCCATCTGCTCGCTGCGTTGAGTGAGCACCCATCCAGGCTCATCAGCAAATGCAGGTGCTGCCGCCGTAAAAGAAGCAATCAATCCAACCGCAGAGCCAATAGCAAGAGGCGCCAGCAACCTTCGCGCACAACGAGCACCGACACTTCGCGTGAAATGAGCACCGCACTTGGAGTCAGTCATTTTTCGATTACCAATTGGAGGACGTACGTTTGATATTAACCGATCGACGCAGAGGCGGCTTGATTGAGCCGTGACGCCAAAATCAACGTACCCGTCACCCAGTGGAAAAAAACATATCCAGACAACTGCGCCAACATGTCACCACCGTTCTCCCCGAATCTGCTCCCTCGCATCTCAACTTTGGTTTGGTCTTGAAAAGTTGTTCGGTAAACCGAATTCTTTAGTGCCAAAAATCCGGCTCGCCGACAGACTTTTCAAAACTAGGCCGGTAAACCGAATTCTTTAGTGCCAAAAATTCGGTTTGCCGACAGACTTTTTAGAGGCTGCCTGAAGGAATGCCTGATTGTCCGGTAGGCGGTAGGTTGAACTTATCAGTGGAGTCTTTTTCAGACACCTCATTTTTAGACACCTCAGGCGCGAAATTCGACGAATCGATTTTCTGCTTCTCGATTTTCGGTGTCTCATCAGTACTTGCCGCTACAGCTGTGCTTTTTCTTGGAGGACGGCCAATTTTTTTCTTATTCAATGTTGGTCTCGGTATAAGCTTCGCGACATCAGAACGATGATATGACCTTACGATGTAATCAACTAAAGGAACTAATGGATGAGGAATCAGAATCAGCTCCCAGCCTAGCTTATTAGCGAACTTAGCGAGCGTCTCCAATGACGGAATCGATCGCCCAGCCTCCACTTCACTCAGAGCTGATCTGCTAACCTTGATTGCGTCCGCCATGTCGCCTACATTGAAAAGTTCAATTCGTTTATGCAGGAGCCATGAATAAAGCTTGCCAGGCGCGACGTGCTCTCCTTGGCTCTTCTCAATCAAATTGCTACTGTCCAGTGAATAGCTGATCTTTCCTTTAGAACGCCATTCTGGAGTTGGATAAGCCATGTCCGGGTCAGCAGGATCTGGCTGAACACTCAAAAGAAGCAACCCTTCAAAATCCTTCTTGGCTTTGGTCTCACAAGTATTGCATCGCTCTAAATTATGATGAGCATAGGCAGCCATCGTGTGGATAACATCATCGTACCGATTTGCCCGTTCTGAGATGTTGGACTTGGGATTGGAGCTAAGAAAATTCAAGCTTCCGTCCCATAGCCATCGATAATCAATAATGACCAGTTTATTGTGAACGTTCGGCACCAGGTTTACGTGGACGCCGATGGCTTCGAGCATAGCTACACATTTTCGAAGAACTTCGTTTTCCTCCTCTTTGTGCTGAATGGGATGTTTACCATAGTAGTGTTTTGGCAAATCTACTACTACGTCAACAATTACTCCGCGTTCAATCAACGCTTTGAGTTCCGGCGTCCATCGTTCAATATTTTTCTCTGCCAAGAACGGGCTAACAATGATTACTATGAGTTTCGCTCGTTGAAGATCAAGAGTCAGAGCATGGATATGTGTTATCTGGTTGTAGACACTGATTCGCATAAAAATATCTCCAAACAATAATTCCAGCAGAAGGACACGGCTGCACCCGAAGCTCCGAGGCGCAGCTCCAGTGAATTTCAATGCATTGAGCTAATTCGATCGACTGCTGGCATTGTATGCAAGCGAAAAAAACTTGTAACTGTGTAAATCCACAGTCGTGAAATTAAAAGTTGATCAACCGATTCTTTCGGGGAAAGAAACCAACATGCAACGAATTTCGCTGTCCGCAATTGTCATATCGCTGGTTTCGATAACCCTTGTTTTCGAACTCGTTTTGTTGGCTAGCATCGCGACCTGCCACCAACAAATCGAGGAGGAAGGCAGAATCCTGGCACAGGCAAAGCGAGTCTCGCTGGCGATCAGTAACTTGCGAAAGAACATGCTCGAGATCGATGTGGCGTTGACAAAAGATGCTTTCACGCCAATCTTCATCCGAAACATGGACGTCCAGATGATTGCGAAGACCTGGGGCGAATATTACGCAGAACTCGAAGAAGCATTCAAAGACGATCCGAAAACGATGGCAATCGTCAAACAGTCGCATGAAGGCGCTCTTGATGGCTTGCGAATCTTTGAAGATTTGCACACTCATCCCGAGAAGCTCACAACGAAAGACGATCGAGCGCGCTGGCTGCTAGCGCTCAATAGTAGTGCATCTGCCATCATGTCGGAAGAATTCTCGGCAATCGGTTCCGACCAGAAAATTCTTACAACAAAAAATGCCACACAAAAAATTGATGAGCTGCGTTCGTCCGAACGCATCATCCTAATAGTGGGAGTGCTTCTCAATGTTATCGTGTCGATTCTGGTCGCTAACTTTCTAATTAAGTGGATTGTGCAACGCATTAATATCGTTTCGAAAAACGCTCAGCGACTGGCTTCCGGACAGCCGCTCAATCCGCTCATTGCCGGTAGCGACGAAATAAGAGAGCTCGACGAAGTATTCCATTCGATGGCGAGCGCTCTCGAGGAGTCCGCGAAAAAAGAGCGCGCCATCATAGAAAATGCGCGCGATATGATTTGCTCGATCGATGCGGAGGGAAAGTTCACCGCTGTGAATCCCGCGGCCATGGACATTCTTATGTGTGAACCTTCGGACCTTCTGGGTAGACGCATTGCTTCTGTAGTGGCGAACGACGACATCGATCACGCTCTTTCTGAAATCGATAATGCCATGGACTCCACTGGCCAAGCGAACTTCGAATGCAGGTTGAAAAGGAAAGATGGCGCGATTGTCGATACATTGTGGTCGGTCAGATGGTCGGAACTGGAACGTTCCCTTTTCTGCGTCGTACACAATGATACGGAACGCAAGCAAACTGAACGCCTCAAGCAAGAAGTAGTAGCGATGGTGACTCACGACCTGCGCAGCCCGCTTACAACTATTCGACACTTTATCGAAATGCTCGAAGCAAACATGCTCGGCGAACTGAACACGCAGGGCGAAGAACTGCTAAAAATAGCCGATAGAAGTAGCAGCCGAATGCTCAGTCTTACAAACGACTTACTCGACATAGAGAAGATTAAGTCAGGAATGCTCGAATTAGATTTGAAAGGAACGAATCTCTCTTCAATACTCGAATCGACAGCTCAGGTGCTCGAGCCCATTGCGGCGAAGACTGGCCTCAAAATTGAGATTGAGACGGTGAAGCCGGTTGATGGCGAAGAACCGTCAAAAGACTCCGACAATGAGGACAAGATATCGCCTTGCATCCTCCTTGCACATGCTGACGAAGAGCGCATCTCTCGTGTTCTAACTAATCTCGTGTCCAATGCAATCAAATTTTCCCCACCCAATTCGACGATCTATTTAAAGGCACAAGCAGGCAATGGCGACCAGAGTAAATTCGCCGTTGTCTCTGTGACTGACAGCGGGCGCGGTATTCCAGCAGAGTCAATCGCGCGTATTTTCGATCGATTTACACAGACGCACATCACGGATGCTACCGAGCTGGGCGGTTCTGGCTTAGGTCTTGCCATTTGCAAAGCCATAGTGGAACTTCACGGCGGTGCAATCACGGTCGAAAGCACGCCAGGCAATGGCAGTACTTTCACGTTTACGCTGCCGTTAGCACCTGGTTAGTTCGGTATTTAATCTGGTTGCCACAGTTTCGCCCCAGATATGACACGGCTCGACCATGCGGGGCCGACTATTCTGCATTCACAAAGAGCAAGGCGCACAACACCCTGGCTCAGATGGAACCGCAGGAAGACCCCTGGCTCAAATTGAGTTTGGCACCAATTTAAGGAGCGAGCAAAATGAGATACGAAATCGAAGCAGGAGCACACGCAGAGCTGACGAAAATCACCACGTTACAAGAAAGCCCCAGCATTTTTCATCAGTTGTACAAGGCCATCACACGAAATCTCGCAACTGATTCAAAACCACATCAGCCCGACAAAGATGTTCCATCACAAAAGCTAGAGCAGGCGCAAAAACTAGATCACCATCGAAAAGGAGATCAGGAGGCATGCCCAGTGGAAAACGGTAAACTCAAGTTCGACAATATCTACGATAAGACACTTAGAAATTACAATTCAAACGCCGATGGTCGCTTGCTTGGCCCCAGTCGAACCGATATTGACAAACTAATTAGAGGCGGTAACACCACCGACGGTGAAGCTGGTCAGATCAAACAAAGCAACTCACCGAAAGCGCTCGATACGCCCAGAGCGATCGAAATGCCGAAAGCACTCGATACGCCGAAACCGGATGAAAGTCCGAAAGCGACGGACTCATCCAACCTCGTCGAGGTACCAAGAGCAAGGAACGCTCACACTTCAAGATCAAGCCGCCAGTTATCAGATTGGTAACTTCTGTTAGCAGCTCCACCTATAGCAGCGCTCTTGCGATTTCTCTGATCCTGAATTCAAAGAGAGGTTTGTAGCTTACTCGAGCAAATCATCAGGAAACGGCTGCCCATACAGCATTTCGAAATGGTGTCGTGGGCAATTAGCAGCCACTTTAACGCGCAACTGTGTGCATCCGCGAATACCGCACTTTTCGTCAGCGGTTTCAGATGCAAGCCAACTTTCTAAAGCTCTTCGATTCTCCGCGACGTGAATGAGATGGTAATTCTTCACATAGTCCGAGCGTTTGAAGTTTTCAGCCAATTCTCGATTTCTTACCGCCAAAAAGCTGAAGTCTCCGCGTACGAAAAATGATGATGCACCACATGCCCTCAACATACTCCAGAAATTTTGAGTCTCATCGAGCTTCAGATTAAGGAATCGTTGCTGAAAGATGTAACCAGGATCTTCCAAAACACTTAAGGCATCGGGCGACGGTTCGTCATCAAAAATATAGAACATATCTTCGTTCCCCGACCACGGCAAATCGTCGAGACCCGAGAGACGCTTCGGCTCACCAACCCACACTGTTGGATCCGTCCCACGACTCTCTTTAAACGGCAGAAGTCTTTCGTGGTCGAAGCATGTCATTATTACCCACTTGCCTTGCAGCAATTCAGGGCACACAGCAACGAACTCTTCTACAAGGAAGTCGCTACATTGGAGCCAGATATATCCGTTCCATTCCCCTTCGTCTAACCAAACTGGTCCTCGAGCATGCCACATCATTTCGCCCGCAGTTTGTATCCAACGCGCGGAATGTTCTGTATAAACGAATCATCCTCGCTGTCGCCATCATCGAGCTTTTTGCGCAATCTCTTTATAGAAGTACGCAGCGCATCCGGTGATGCTTCGCTGTCGTTTTCCCAGACTTTACGCAGTAACATTTCAGCACTGTATACGGTGCCTGGATTTCGCATCAGAAACTCAAGCAATGCAAAATCGCGGGGCATCAGTTGCACCTCATTGCCGTCCTTCAGCACCTGATATTTCGCCGTGTCCAGGCTCAATCTGCCGACTTCAATCAACGTTGGAGCGATGTTGGTAGGGCGTCGCAGCAGAGAACGAATACGGGCGGAGAGTTCCTTCAAAGAGAATGGTTTGATGAGATAATCGTCCGCGCCAGAGTCCAGACCCGTGGTGCGATCGTCAATGGCACCTTTTCCAGTCAGCATGATGATAGGCACAGAACCCTTTCCTGCCCGGTATTGTTTGCAAATTTCAAGCCCGCTCAGGTTAGGCAAATCCCAGTCAACGATGGCGACATCGTACTCTTCATTCTTGAGCCGCGAGAGCCCGTCGATACCATTAGCGGTGTGACTAACTTCGTGGCGTTCGGCTTCTAGCCACGAAGTCGTTGTGGCAGTCAGCTCCAGATCATCTTCAATTAGTAAGATTTTCGCCATCTCTAAACTAAACGCAAGCTGATGAACGAGCTAAATCCAGCAGATTCGAAGTAGTATCCGCGGTTCTAAACATGTTTGACCTTCACTCGTGTCCGCGGATCAATGGCGTCACGCAAGCCGTCACCCAGGAAGTTGAATGCGAGCACGGAAATGAAGATAAACATGCTTGGGAAGAAGATGAGGTGGGGATCTGTTCTTAAAGAACGGAAGCCGTCACTTGCAAGTGTTCCCCAACTGCAGGCGGGCGCCGATAAGCCGAGACCGATGAAGCTCAACGTCGACTCCGCGATAATCGCCGATGGAACAGTAAAGGTCATCGCGACAATTACGGGACCAAGCGAATTGGGAAGCATGTGCTTGAGAATGATCGCCATATGGCTTTGTCCCGCTGCCCGAGCCGCTTCTACAAACTCTTCGCTGTGTAGGGTAAGGAACTGTGCTCTCACCAGTCGAGCCGTTCCCATCCAGCTAACGAGTCCCAACGCCAGAAGTATGCCGCCTGTTCCGCGTCCGATCAACACGCCAATCAAAATCATGACAAGCAAGTCGGGGAGCGCATATGCGATGTCAACGATTCGCATCATGATGCCATCGACCTTGCCACCACAGTATCCCGCAATGGCACCGTATATGGTTCCAATCAAAAATCCAATCAGCGCAGTCACCACACCAATACTGATCGACAATCGTGATCCAAACACGACGCGAGCCAGCAGGTCGCGCCCGAGTTCGTCAGTTCCCATCCAGTGCTGGGAATTAGGCGCCTGCAGAATCGCATCTGACGTTTGCGCATAATCGTATGGCGTAAGAGGAATTCCAAGCGCCTCCGATACATACGACAAAATTGCCACCAGACAAACCAAGCCGATCACCCAGAGTGATGCGTGTGCGGTCGGGATGCGGAGCAGGCGGTTCCACGCGGTCCGCTGCTTGCGGATGCGCTCTTGCTTTGCTTGTTTGTCGGCGAGACTTGTAGTCATCTTCTAGCCGCTGCGTCCCTCCATGCGAGGGTCGAGCAAGATATAGATGATGTCGACGAGCGTGTTGGCAATGATAAGAAGAATTGCGAACAACAACGTCGCGCCCATGATCAAGTCGTAATCGCGGTTAATGACAGCGGTGATTAAGGAACGCCCCATGCCGGGAATTGCATAAACGAATTCAACGACGAAAGAACCAGTTACCATCACGGCAGTAATCGGTCCAAGAACTGTTGCCACCGGTATCAGTGCATTACGAAGCACATGCTTCCTGACTGTGTCGAACTCAGAAAGCCCCTTGGAGCGCGCCGTTCGCACCCAATCTTTTTCGACAATCTCAAGAACGCTTGCCCGTGTCAAACGTGCGATGTATGCCATCGGTCGGAAAGCGAGCGTGATTGCAGGAAGGATCATGTGGCTTGGAGACTCCCACAAAGCAACTGGAAGCATCCGCGTCCAGATTCCGAAAACAAATATCAGACCAGCGCCTGTAACGAAGACAGGCACTGACATTCCCGCAGTGGATAAAAACATCGCCAGGTAGTCGAGGAAGGTTCCACGGTTAACAGCTGCCACCGTCCCTAGTGGTATGCCAATCAACGTTGCGATCAACAGTCCGAGCATTCCGAGTTGAAGCGACACAGGAAATGCGTCGGCGAGAATGTCGTTGACGGTTCGATTGACGTACTTGTACGAAACGCCGAGATCCCCGTGAACAAGGCGTCCCAGGTAGAGGAAGTACTGCTCTAGAACCGGCTTGTCGAGGTGATATTTCGCATTCAGGTTGGCGATGATCGCAGGCGGAAGGTTTCGTTCTGCATCGAATGGTCCGCCAGGAACAATTCGCACCATGACAAAAGTCAGCGACGCAATTATCCAGACAACCGGAATTGCCGCTAACAGTCTCTGAATGATAAGCCGGATCATGCGCGGCTCCCCATCAAATCTCGTGCATCCATCGCAGATGAAAACTCTCGTACGAACATCTTTGGAACCGTCATGCTCTTGGTCGGAAACTGCTCGACGCGAATCGGCCTGCCCATATCGGGTCCTGCTGGTGGCGGGTCGATCGGCGCCAGGCTTGGCTCGGTTCCTTCGCCGACAGAAGCGCCTTTGAAATATTGAATATCCAGCGCGGTAAACAACAGGTTGTGCGCCCACGGTTTCGTCAAAACATTTTGCGTCAGCAAATAAGTCGGAACCAGCGGCACTGCCTCTTGACACAACATCTTGTCGGCCTCGCGATAAATTGCCTGGCGTTTGTTGAAATCCTGTTCCACTGCAGCGCGAGCGATGAGATCATCGTATTTTGGGTCCGACCACTTGGTGCAGTTATTGCCATTATGGGCGGTGAACAAGCTCATAAACGTGTCGGTATCTGGGAAGTCCGCCCCCCACGTCGCGCGAAAAAGTGCCGGCGGATCTCTGCGCTTTGTGGATAGGTACACCTTCCATTCTTGCGCCATCAGCTCGACATGAATGTTGAGGTCTTTTTTGAGATTGGCTTGGATAGCCTCGACGATCAACTTTGTATCTTCGCGATTGGGATAGAGCATCGGCACGCTCGGTAAACCCTTACCGTCTGGGTAACCGGCCTGTGCGAGAAGTTCTCTGCCTTTTGCAGGATCATATGGCAGACCCGAGTCAGCGTCGTAACCACACATACCAGGTGGAATCCAGCCTCCGATGGGGCGCTCCTCCCGTCGCAAAATCTTCGGGAACATCGACTTATCGATGGAATACGCAATCGCTTTTCGCACGCGCGGATCATTCATCGGTGGCTTCGTGACATTGAAACCAATATACGCGCCGCTCAAAATCGGAATGTTTTTGTAGTTCGGTAGCTTCTTACAGCGGTTGATTTCTGAGTTTGAGAAGGAACGGTTGTCTACATAGTCAAGCTCGTCATTCTCGAAGAGCGAGAACGCCGTGGACAACTCGGGAATCATGAACATCTTGATCGTATGAAGCTTCGGGGTTCCTTCGAAGTAGGAAGGGTTGGCGGCTAACTCGATCTTGTACTCGTGCTGCCATTTCTTGAGAAGAAACGGACCGTTGGTGATGATATTGCCAGGTTCTGTCCAGCGATCACCAAACTGCTCGACCATATCTTTGCGCATCGGATAGAGCGACGGATGCGCCGTCAAATATATAAAGTATGCGATCGGCTTTTTGAGACGAACTTCCAAAGTACGATCGTCAAGCGCTTTTACGCCCAACTGATCCACATCCTTGATTGCGCCGGTGTTGATCTCGAGTCCGTTGACTACGTCGTAAAGGAAGTTGGCGTAAGCGCCTCCCGTTTCCGGCTTGGCCAGCCTCTTCCATGCGTACTCGAAATCGTGCGCCGTCACCGCCTTGCCATCGGTCCAGAACGTCTCTTTGGGGTCGCGCAAATGGAAGACATATCGAGTTCCACCATCAAGAATCTCCCATGTCTCAGCAATTGCCGGTGCGCACGTAAGGTTGGATCTATATTGCGTCAATCCAACCATGATGTTTGAGATCACATCAAAGGAAGTGAAGTCGGTTGTCACATGCCAGTCGAGCGACGGCGGCTCGTTGCCAAGATTCATGCGGAGAACGCCGGGTTCGTACGGCTCCTTCTTGATTGACGTGCAACCACCGGCAAGAGTCATCAGTCCCAGCATGAAGAGCACAAAACCGAAGACAGGTAGCCAGGATAGAACCAGGCGAAGCCCGGGATGAAGAGTGTTGATGAATGACTCTAAGAAGAATGAGTCGACGGGATAGGAGCCGTACGGGTGCAGTTGAGCTGAACGAAGAGGTTGAGGCGAGCTCATAGAGGTAGAAGAACTGACGACCGTTGGCGCTATGACCTCTTCCAGTAAATGCGGCAGCGAATCAAGGGGTCGCGGCTCGGTCGTGGTCAGGGCTGTACGTTCTTTCAAAGTAAGAGGCCTGGAAAATTGGCTTGGGACGGACGGTTATATTGATTACTAAGGAGCGGACCCCGGAAAAGGTCTTGGCATCATCGTTTCGACAGACGTATAGTTTAGCGTCATATCATAATCGTTTCAAAACTAAGCAATTGAATAAATGATTAGTTAAAGAGTTAAGACATTTTATATGTGGTGGAACTGCCTTGCGGCCCCGGAAAGCTCCTGTTGTGCTGGTTTCGTTGCCTCTGCTTTGTTGACAGGATTTCCAGGGGTTGGATATACTGAGGACTTGCCACCTCCGGGAGGCAATTTTTTTTCGCCTTCTTTTTTGGTTGCAAGGTGCCGGATCCGGTTCCACGACTGAAAAAGGAGACCGGTAGGAGCTTAGGAAAATGGCTAAGAAAGACGACAGAATCATCATCACGTTGGCTTGTGGCGATTGCAAACGCCGCAATTACACTACGATGAAGAACAAGCGCAATGACGCAGAACGTATCGAAATAAATAAATACTGTAAGTTCTGCCGCAAACACATGCAGCACCGCGAAACTAAGAAATAGACGTTTTACGTCTATTTCGAAGGTTATGCGAGGACCAAGTCTGCGTGGCGTACGACTCTGATTCAACAAACCCAGGCGCCCTTAGTTTAATGGTAAAACGGTGGTCTCCAAAACCTCTGTTGAGGGTTCGACTCCTTCAGGGCGCGGGTTTTCTTTTTTCAGGAAGCGTACTGCCAAACGGCTTCTCAAGTGCCTTTCAGGTATCGCTAGATTCCCAGCTATCGACAAGCGATTGCGATAAGAGAGGCCCGCGGTGAGTAAGAAGAAGAAAAAGAAAACCACAGAGAGTCCGTTGGCAGGCGGTTCTTCAATAAGTGAGTCCGGTGGCAACAGTGCCGATGGAGCGCCGAAAGAAGCTCCGAAGGCCGAGCCCAAGCCGGCGCCGGCTGTCGCGAAGACAGAATTGAAAGAACAAAAGGAAAGCAAAAACGTGGGTGAATCAAAGGCTGCACTTCTAAAGAAAGCTCAAGAAGGCAAAAAGCCGAAGCACACCGAAGAGATAGGAACAGTTTGGTCGTGGAAGACCACACTGCAGTTTATCAAAGAAGTACAACTCGAAGCCCGCAAGATCACCTGGCCCGACCGCAAACAGATTGTTCAAGAAACATGGACAGTGCTTATTCTCGTCACCTTCATCACCTTCCTTGTATTAGGTTATGACTTTGTCCTGGGCCGATTTATCTTCGGTCCTATCGAACATATTTCTAAGATGAACGCCAAGCCAGTGGAGCCGGCGCCTTTTGGCATCACTCCTGATGGCAAGATTCCGTTGGGGCCTGATGGCAAGCCGATCTTCCCGACAGGGCCGGATGGCAAGCCGATTTTCCCGGGAGCACCAGGCGCACCAGCAACGGTGCCCGCGACTCCGGGAACACCTGCTGGAACAACCCCAGCCACTCCGGGTGATGCCGGAACGACTCCTGGCGTTCCAGCTACAACTCCTGGCGCTCCAGCGACCACGCCTGCACCAGCCGGCACGGCTCCAGGCGCTCCAGCCACCGCGCCTGCACCAACCGGCACGGCTCCAGGCGCTCCAGCCACCACGCCTGCACCAAACGGCACGGCTCCGGCTCCAGCGACCACGCCTGCACCAACCGGCACGGCTCCGGTGACACCAGCCCCGGTTGCACCGACAACTTCTACACCAGCGGCTCCAGCTACCCCGCAAGGCGCCGCTACGAGACCCGCCAGCACTCCTGCCACGCCCGCTCCAGCAAGCGGAACGCCCGGCACACCAAAGCCTTAGTTAGCATTCAGCCAACACCTTAGAGGAATCCAAGGCACCACAACCCTAAAGGGTCGCAGGCAATTCAAAAATCCATACAGAGAAAAAGAGGAAGGAAATGGGTTTCATCAAGTCGGACGGACTACGAAAATGGTATGCAGTACAGACTGCGTCCGGTCACGAAAACAAAGTCAAAGAGCATATCGAGAAGCGCGTCGTGACGATGAATGCGCAAGACAAAATTTTTGGCGTGATCGTTCCTGAAAAAATGATCACCAAAGTCAAGGATGGCAAGCGCGTCGAGAAGAAAGAGCGCGAATATCCAGGTTACGTTTTTGTCGAAATGATCCTCGATGACGACTCCTGGAGAGTGGTTCGTGAGGCGCCTGGTGTAACGAAATATGTTGGCGCCGGCAAAAAACCAATTCCCGTCCAGGACTCCGAGATTCGCAAGATCTTGAGACGTCAAATCGCCTCTACTGGAGTCAAAGGTAAGAAGGCTGCAGCTATCGATGTGAAGGTCGGAGATTACGTCAGAATCACGGGTGGACCGTTCGCGGACTTCACCGGTGAAGTTACAGAAGTAAACCTGGAGAGAGAGCGCATCAAAGCTTCTGTTATCATCTTTGGTCGCGCAACCCCGGTCGAACTCGAGTTCAACCAGGTTATTAAAGTCTAAACGTGCTGGATTATATGGCTCAAGTGCCATAGAATCATACATTCGGTATATATACGCATAGGAACTGGACGCCGTGAAAAAGGTCACTGGGAAAATTAAATTGCAGATACAAGCCGGGAAAGCCAATCCCGCACCGCCTATTGGTCCAGCGTTGGGTCAACACGGCGTCAATATCATGCAGTTCTGCAAAGAGTACAACGCTAAAACGCAGGACAAAGCTGGCACCATCATTCCAGTTGAGATAACCGTTTTCGAAGACAGAACCTTCGATTTCGTTCTCAAAACACCTCCAACTTCCGAGCTCCTCAAGAAGGCAGCCAAAGTTGAAAAAGGTTCCGCTACACCGAACAAAGCAAAAGTAGGCAGCATCTCCAAAGGGCAGGTCACCGAGATCGCCACAATCAAGATGCCCGACCTCAATTGCACAACGATCGAGTCGGCAGAGCTGATGGTGCGTGGCACCGCCAAGAACATGGGAATCACAATCAACGAATAGTTTAGGGAGGCGCCGTCATTTAGATGGCGCCGTTTGACCTATGGGGCGACCAAAGGTCGCATGCAACAAGATAGAAGGGACGAGCCATGGCCAAGTTAACCAAAAGACAGAAGACACTCGCGGATCTGAAAACCAAATACAAAGATCCCGTCGACGCAGAAAATGCGGTCAAAATTCTCAAAACCGAGAAATCGGTGAAATTCGATCCGACGGTCGAAGTTCACTTCAGGCTCGGCATCAACCCGAAATTGAACGATCAACAAATTCGTTCGACAGTCACCTTGCCTGGTGGCACCGGCAAAGAAGTTCGCGTAGCAGTTGTCGCCAAAGGCGAGAAAGCAACTGAAGCAACAGAGGCAGGCGCAGACGTAGTCGGCGCAGAAGATCTCGTCGAGAAAATCGGTCAGGGCTTCTTCGAATTCGACAAGCTCGTTGCAACGCCTGATTGCATGGGAATGCTCTCCAAAATGGGTAAACAGCTCGGTCCTAAAGGTCTGATGCCAAACCCGAAAGACGGAACCGTCACCCTCGACATCGCCAAAGCAGTCAACGAATTGAAAGCTGGTAAAGTGGCTTTCCGTGCGGAGAAAACTGGTGGTCTCGTGCAGATGGCAATCGGCAAACTGTCGTTCTCGGAAGATCGTCTCCTAAAGAATCTCGCCGCGGTTGTCGACGTGATTCAAAAGGTCAAGCCGACCTCCGTTAAAGGAACTTACATCAAGTCGATCTACCTCAGCTCGACGATGGGCCCTGGACTGAAGCTCGACCTTCAAACCCTTCCAGAGCTCGCCAAGTTCCTGGCAGCGTAACTGGACGAAGCGGTCGCAAAGTTCTTTCCAAATATTGAAAGGAACGTTAGACCCTAACCAAACCAAGAATTCAAAAGCGAGGCTTGAATCAATCGAGCCTCGCTTCTGTTTGTACTCAATCTCTGAGAAAGAGAGCCAGTCCGTCGTCGTTGCTCTGGGCAGTGTCACGGGCTCCGTGACAGACGACGCGCCGCTGGATCGGCGTTACGTTGCGGTGTTTGGCACCACGTAAGTAAAGGGGAAGGTCTGCGACGAGCGGAAGACAAGAGGCGCGCCACCACTGTAAACGTATGGAACGATGAACGGCCGCACCTCTACCGTCGTTTGTACAGTTACGGTTCCGCTGACGGTTCCGCCGTATGGAACAAGGTTGTTGGCGTCGGCGATTACGGTTCCGGGGTTGAAAGTAAAACCAGCCAGAGTAAATCTGCTTAGCATCGAGCTGCCTTGCGCGTTGGCACGCGCGATGATCGCCTGAGCGCGATCGTAGGCGGTGGCAGGATTGCCGCTCGAGGCTGAGCGAGCTGCCTGTCTGCACGTCTGGTCGTTGACCTGGACGCCGATGACGATGACAGCAAGGTCGAAAAGAACGAGCACCAGCGGAACGAGGAGAAATAAGCCGGCGCACAGTTCGACAGTCGACTGTCCGAGACTCTTCCTTCGGCGAGTACGCATTCTAATCATTATCACTCTCCTCACTCACTCGACAGGCCGGTCAGCCGGACCCTTTTGACGTCGGAAGTCAGGGTGGCGCCAGTGTGCATTTGTCGAGTTCGATTAAGATGGCCCATGTACCATATTCCACTGGGCTTTAACTTTTAATCAGTTAAATCACATCGATCACGACTCTAGGAATTAGACTTTAAGACGTGCTAAAACAGTCTTATCGTCGGCTCAGCATAGGCGGCGTGATTCACAAGGGGTGCGGTTTCAACGTGGTTCAATTCAAGGACTATTATCAAACACTAGGAGTACCGCGTACCGCCAGTCAGAAAGAGATCAAGACGGCTTACAGGCAGTTGGCTCGCAAGTTTCACCCGGATGTAAACAAGGGAGACAAGGGCGCCGAAGAGAAATTCAAAGAAGTTACCGAAGCCTACGAAGTTCTCAAAGACCCTGACAAACGCAAGCGCTACGACACTCTTGGCTCTAACTGGAAGGCTGGTGCAGACTTCAAGCCGCCGCCCGATTTCGGTCAAGGGGGTTTCACCTTCGATTTTGATCGCTTTGGTGAGTTCAGCCGCTCAGGAAGCCCCTTTTCGGACTTCTTCGACATGCTTTTCGGTCAAACATTTGGAACGCCGGGCGCGCCCGGCGCAGCCGGACAACAACAACGTCCGCAACGGCAACAAGCACCAGGCTCCACGACTGGAAGCGGCGGTCAGCCTCGCTCTAGCCGCATCTACGATCAGGAGGCCGACATCGAGCTGTCTATCGAAGAGCTGGCAAATGGCGCGCAAAGAACTCTCAAGATCACGCCGCCAGGCTCGCCGCCAAAGACAATCGAGGTGAAGATTCCTGCTGGTGTGCGCCCAGGCTCGAAGGTTCGTATTCCGGGGCAAGGCATGAATACAGCACGTGGTCGAGGCGATCTCTATCTGCGTGTGAAAGTGAAGCCGCACGAGCAGTTCACCATAGATGGTGACAACATTATTTGCGAGTTGCAGGTTTCGCCGGCTCTGGCTGTGCTGGGCGGACAGGCTCAGGTAGCCACTCTGGATGGATCGGTGAAGATCAAAATCCCAGCCGGAACCCAAAACGGCCGCTTGCTTCGCTTGAAAGGCAGAGGACTGCCGAGCTTGAAAAACAAGCAACCAGGCGACTTGCTCATCAGAACCAAGATCGTCATTCCGACACATCCCTCGGAAGCCGAGAAAGACCTCTACAAGAAACTTTCAGAACTGGAAGGAACTAACGGAACGGGCACGGCAAGCTAGTTGCGCAGATTTGTTTGCGCGCCAGCCAATCTCTGCTGTCACGTGATACTTTGTCGAAGAGGCTTCCTGCCTTTGGTGTCGGTCTGTTTGCTATTCTTCGTCCGGGCTCTTGGTTGATGATTCCTGTTTGGGTTCGGCGGGCTTTTCTGCAGGCGCCGTCTCAGCAGGTTTCTCTTCAGCAGCAGCTGCTGGTGCAGCCGGAGCCGCATCTTCTTCCTTGGTCAGGCGTTCTTCTTCAAGTCCGTCTTCGTAAGTCGGCAAGTATTTTTGCTCTGAAGGAACCGCCGGCTTGTCGACAGCTTCGCAGCGAACGCCTGATGCGAAGGCGTTTGCGGCTTCCTTGAAGTCGCCACGTCTGTTTTGCACGTTTGCCAGAACGAAATAAATCTCGGGATCGGACTCTTTGTGTTTGCGCGCTTCTTCGAGTTCGGTCTGCGCTTGATCGAGTCTGGAAACCAGGATCAGAAGTCGCGCAAGCCTGATCCTCTCTTCGACGCTGTCAGGCTTGGCTGCCACCACTTTCTTCTGTTCTGTGATGGCAAGCTCGGTCAAACCACCGTGCTTGTCCTGCAACGCGCGAATGTCGGGGTGGTAATCCATGGTGTCAAATTCGATGTTGGCACCTTTGCTGAATATCTCGAAGCCTTTGGCACTGTCGCCGGCAACTGCTGTTGCGATGCCGAGCTTCTCCATTATGCGCGGTTCGTCCGGCTTGGTCTTGAGCGTATCTTCGAACAAACGCACAGCTTTGGCGCCCTGTTCGTCCTTGATGCAGAGTTCGCCTAGGCGCAAGCGCGGCTCTATCCAGTCATCAGGACCGAGCTTGATTGCGTCTTCATAGCTCTCGATCGCTTCGCGCATTTTGCCGAATTCGTATTGCCGGTTGGCATAGTAGGCTTTCACATAACGAGCTCTGGGCATTTTGTGAATGGCTTTGTCGAGGAGCAGCCAGCCTTTCCACTTGTCTTTCAGCTCGGTAGATTTGATGAGAACGCTGCCTGCCGCCAGTAATTTCTTGATGTCCCTGCGGGAGTTGACGTCTTTGGCGATATCCCAGGCGGCTTTGTTTGCTTCAGCTTTCTTGCCCTGGTTGTAGAGCAGAAGCGGTTTTTGCTTGTCTACATCTGCAGCTAGATGGTCGTTGTCGATGGCGGGGTCAGCGTCTTTGGTTTTGACGGGGCTGCCGGATTTAGGGGCAGTCGCGCTCTGGTTGGCTCCATCTTTGGAAGGTAGCTTCGGGATCTCAATCGGTTTCGCCAGCGTGTATGCAAAGGCGCCTCCAGCCAGGATTGCAAGGAGCAATTGCGGGCAGAGAAGATCTTTTACGAGGTTTTGTCCCTCAGGTGGTTTGCTATCGAGGTCCTTGCTTTCTTTCGATGCCAAGATTCATTCCTCCCCATAACGCATGCTTGATGCGATCCGCTTGTCGTTGGCCCTGACTGTCATCGTTTGTGACTTAACGTCATCGTGTGTGACTCGATGTCATCGTCTCTCACTAACTGTCATCTTGTATCAGATTACTTCCCGTCTCGCCAGAGCTTTAACCAGGCATATGATTATCAGGTGTGAATTGGTTTGGGCAGTGTTCTGTCAGCTGAACAGGCGTTGCCTGACCTCGATCCACTCGAAAACGAATGAGTCGATAGCCGCCTTTTTGCCTACGTAGCCTTCGATTCGGAGCTTTGTCTGCTCGGCTGAGGCAAGCAAATACCGAAGGTAGTTTGAGATTAGCGGAACATTGGCGGCGCTGGTTCCGATAATTTCCACTTCGGTAAGCACAGCAGCGTCGATGATCGCGTTCGGGTCGGAGTCATCGACCATGTCGGTGAGAATGGAAGAGAGCTCGAGAGCCTCGGACACAGCCTCCCTCATGCGATAGATGCGCTTGGAGTGAGCCGTCTGGGCAGCCGCTCTGCGGCTCCAGTCGAAGAACTTCAATTTGCTGATGGTCGAGACCTGCTCTGCAAGACGTTCTCCGTCAGCAGCAGTCAGAGCAACATGATGCTTGGCAAGATTGCGACCGCCTTCTGACAGTTTAGCCAACGGGCCCTTCAGTTTCTCAGCGGTCGAAAGAATTGGAATAACCTGGCAGCGACTGACTACGGTAGCCAAAACTTGTTCGGGAGAACGAGCAAACAGAAAGAAGAAGCAACTTGCCCGAGGTTCTTCAATTGTCTTCAGAAGAGCATTGGCAGCCGGTCTGTGCAAAACGTCTTCAGTTGCATCTTCGACGACGACAACGCGTTTGTACGCTGAAGTTCTTGCCAGCTCAGCGGAAAGTTGCCGAGCCTTCTCGACAGTTATTTTTGTCGTGGAACCACCTTTGACACCCTCTTCGTCGACAGTGACCAGCACAAATGCTTGCGGATGCTTCTTCTGGCCTATCCATCGGCAGTTCTGACACTGGTCCTTCTCTTCCAGATAGCGAGCGCAAGCGCCCCTGGTACTGCGGGCGGTGCCAGTACAGTTGAGGTATTCGGACATCTGAATGGCTAAAAGTTCCTTATCATGCAACTCTTCGCCAATCAATAAAAAAGCGTGCGCCAGGGAGGATTTCTCCAGTGCGGAAGCGAACAATGCTGTCGCCGTTGGTTGACGCTTGCACAAAGATGGGTCGAAAACCAGGTTCAACTGCTGTTCACCGAATGTTTTTATTGAGGTGCGCGAAGCACCGGCTAGTCAGAATTCGCGGGGTTCGACTGTCGCTCGAGGGCGAAATTCCCGGGATTTCTGTCACCGTTTAGTTTACATTACATGATTACAAAGCGCCCGGGAAAGCCCGCCGCATAAGCGAAATTCGGGCTTTTCCAAGTGTAGATATTCTTAATGAAGAGTTCGAAAGCCAGTAAATTGACAGCTCTTGACTGTTTGGCATAGACTTACTAGGTTCTGGAGAATTTCACACCAGGACTGTTCCTGCGGCAATACGCGGCGCTTGGCAGTCTCTGCCTCATGCTGTTTTCGCAGATATCGGCTACGAAATTTAGGAGATAAGGTCTTGGCTAATGTAATCGTTGTTGGCGCGCAGTTCGGAGACGAAGGCAAGGCCAAAGTCACCGACCTTTTAGCACGTAATGCCGACATGGTCGTTCGATACCAGGGTGGCTGTAACGCCGGTCACACCGTCGTTGTAGATGGAGAAACCTACAAGTTTCACCTCATTCCTTCTGGAATTATCTACAAAGGCAAGACCTGCATTCTTGGACCTGGCATGGTCATCGATCCGAAAGCGCTGCTCAATGAGCTCGCTGGGCTGATGGAGCGCGGTCTCGATGACTCGCAGCTGAAAGTCTCAGCCACAGCCCACGTCACGATGCCTTATCACCTCATCCTTGATGCGGCTGAAGAAGAAAGCCGGGGCGACAAAAAAATCGGTACCACCAAACGTGGTATCGGTCCGACGTACGCCGACAAGTGTGCGCGTTCCGGCATTAGAATGGAAGACCTGCTAAACAGAGAAGTTTTGAAAGCCAAACTGGACTTCATGGTCCCGCGTAAAAATGTGCTTTTCGAGCGGCTCTACAATCTGCCACCACTGAATGCCGACGAGATCCTCGAGGAGTATTTAGACTACGGCAAACGCGTGAAGCAGTATGTCTGCGACACGTCCGCGCTCATCTTCGAAGCGGTCGGCGACAAGAAGAATATTTTGTTTGAAGGCGCTCAAGGAACACTGCTCGATCTCGATCACGGCAGCTATCCGTATGTCACGAGTTCTTCTCCTTCTGCAGGCGGCGCTTGCGTTGGAGCTGGTGTTGGTCCGACCAGCATCGACCGCGTCATCGGCGTTTCGAAGGCGTACATGACTCGGGTTGGAGAAGGTCCGTTCCCCACGGAATTGCTTGGAGAACTCGGAAATAAAATCAGAGAAGTTGGTGTCGAATTCGGTACCACCACAGGACGTCCTCGTCGTTGCGGTTGGTTTGATGCGGTGCTTGGAAGATATGCAGTTCGCATCAATGGTCTCGATTGCCTGGCAATCACCAAGCTCGATGTTCTCGATGACCTCGAGGAGATCGAAGTCTGTGTCGAATACAAAGGCAGGCAGAGCGGCAAGACATACAGAAACTTGCCCAGCATCGGCGCGAACTTCGCAGATATGGTTCCTGTCTATAAGAAGCTTCCGGGCTGGAAGACATCGACTGTCGAATGCCGCAGCGTCAAAGACCTTCCGGATGCAGCCAAGAACTACCTCGACTTCCTCGAAAACGAACTGGATGTGCCTGTCGCAATCGTGTCGGTCGGACCGAATCGCGACAACACCGTGATCATCGAAGATCCGATTCACGGACCGAAGCGCGTTCTGACGAAGTGGGCTTAGGCTAAGCTTCGACGAAGCGGTTCGAGCTTGACGAAGCCAGGTCCGATCCCGTGATTACTGGATGCGTGATCGCCAAAATCTAACGCTGTTTAGTTCCTGTCACCCATGTGATCATGTCCCAGAAGGCGCGTTTGATTGCAGCGGCCAGATCGTTTTGCTTTTTGGCGAGGCGCAACTGACCAGCTAGTGCAGTCGGATTTTCCGGATCATCCTTGAGGATCGCCTCGTAAACCCGCTCGGCACCGTCGTAGTCGTAGAGCCCGTGTTCGAGAATTTCGGCGAGCTTAGCTTGCGCGCGCGTGGAATCCGGCATTTGCTTCAAATACGTAAGCATGGCATCGCGCCCTTCGAGATACTTCCCCTGTGCCTGACACAACTCACTCAGATCGAACAACCAGCTGATCTTGTCGGGTTTGATTCGCAGCGCCGCATCGAGATATTCCCTGGCTTTCGTAAGCTCGCCGCTATCCTGGTAGAGCTTGAAGCCGAGATAGTACACCTCTGGATCTTCGGGAGCATCGTTGAGCAATTTCTCCAACTCGGTATTCGCTTCCATGAGATTGTAATTTGCAATCAAAGCCGAGATCAGCGCAAAACGCGCTTCCTTGGAAGTCGGCGCCAGATTGACTGCTTCACGCCCCATGGAGAGTGCCAGTTCGACATTGAGATTTTCCAGTTGCATCTGCGACAACGCTAGATACGGCTCGAGCATCTGTGGTGCTCGGCGGCGTGCCTCCTCGTATGCAACAATCGAAAACGAAGTCAAACCCATCTGGCGGTAAAGACGCCCAGCCAGCAGGCGCGCCTGCACATCTTCAGGATTGGTCGCGACATACTCTTCCAACTTTTGTCGCGCCAGTCGGAAAGAACTTTTGTCCATCAGTGCGCTGATCTCGACAAGTGGGTTTGCGTTTTTCGTACTTGTTGAGTTGCTTGCGCTTTTTGTTGAATTGCCGGCGCCACCAGGTATCGTGGCAATCGCCGGCGCGCACAAAGCCGTGTTCGAATTCGATTGTCCGATAAATGCAACAATCAAAATCGTGGGAAGTAACGCGGCCAGTGGCTTTTTAAACTCAGAAAAAATACTTCACACCTGCATTGCGGCCTTTTCTTCCTTTATAACGAATCTTCAGAACATAAACAAGCTTGAAGGGGCCGCAAGCAATACTGGTATCATCCAGTTATGTGCCTCTGAGCCTGACGACCTGAACACTTATGGGTCAGATCTGAACACAAACGGGTCTTTGAACATTGGTTACCCTCTCGTGGAAAGCAGCAAGGCAGAACTAAAAGCAACCGGTTCCAACTTGCCGGGCAAACCTTCCGCACGGCGCCCTAAGCGTGCCTATCCGCTCTGGCAGGTGTGCGTGGCATCCATTGCGATCGGCGTGATCATCGCTGCTTACATTCTGGCACTCGGTCGGATGAGTTTCGACCAGCTCAACACTCAGGTGTCGCCGGTAAAAGCGGCAGCAGCACTGGCGGCAAAGCGCATCGTCGAGAGCGCGGAGTTCAGCCCTCGATTCGGAGCGATCGGAATTTGCGATGTCACTTTGCCGGCGGAGATGTCGAACGGCACGGAGACTGGTCCGCAGCGGATCTGTTCGTTCAACTCGGTCAATGCAGCGATTCGGTGCGCAAGTATTATCGCCAGCAAAGTAAACCGAGAAGCTCTCAACAAACAGATTGTCGACGACATCGATAGCCTGGGAGAAATAAAAAGTCGACTGATGACGAAGCTGACAAGTTCTATTCAATCGCCTGCAGGTGGCGGGCTCGGAACGATCAACGGCGGCTCGAGCGGTGGCGTTATATACGAAGAAGTAGCAAAGATTTTGCGAAAAGAGAACTCACGAGACCTGGTGCTGACGAGCATTTCGGTTCAACTTGGCCGGTTTGAAGGCGAGATGGCAAAGCCAGTTCTCATCCCGGCATCCGGCTTTGATAAGGAACAACCGTTCGTCGTCGATGGCTTTTATAAGCCGGACTTCCCGGTTCCGGTGCTTGCCGACAGGACCGTGCAATTCTACAGAACGACATCGGCTTCAGAGATGGTAGACGCCCGCAAATTTATTTTAGCCGCACCGGGCGTGCTACCGAATGCGGTGCTGGTCGAGGCTAAGTTCGAGCCGAAAGAGAAGAAATCCAATTCGGCAACGATTGTAAAACAAGCATGCGCAACTCTGGCAGCGCCACCACCAACTAGCACGCGATCAGCACTGGTCATGCGCTTTCCGCATGGATTGCCCAAACAGTTTCGCAGCATCAACGACCTGATTGCGCCGTCAGTCTGGTTGAAGAATGGCGAGTGGGAACAAGCCACCGGCGGTACGGTGCCGGGAGAGGGTCACCTTCAACCAAGCATCGATCCGGTATTACCTGCGATGCCACCGGGGGATGCTCTTCTTGTCGGGCTTTATCACTGGATCAAGCACATCTATCCGACTCCCGATCCGGAGAAGGTTCTTTCGATGATGGGCACGCAGTTGACAGCGGCTGAAAGTTCTCGCAAAACCGCCACTCAAGCTATAAACAGTTGTTTGGTTAGAGACACCGGTGCAACCGAGCGAGGATTTATAAAAGGAACCGGTCCCGGAAGCGAAGGGCAGAAAGCGCTGACGACATGCTTCGAATTCGCGACAGAAGGTGAAGAGTTTCCCAGCGGAGCAATGCCGCTTTTTGTTGACGGCAATGGGCAACTGAATCTTGCGGGCAGGGCAAGCTTCGATAAAGAGCTGGTCAAAAAGTATCTCGATACCGTATACGATACCAACATCGCCGCTTTCGAATCTATCGCGATATCGAGGAACGTCAAGCGCCGAGCCGAAGTCGAGCTGGCCTCACTGGAAGACAAAATGGTGGTGCAACGGCAGGAAATGGCATCGCTGACAGAACGATTGAAAGTGCTCATGAGAAACACATCCCAATCAAAGTTGGACTTATCAGCGGAGCAGAAGCGCGAGATCGAACGCACATCGACCAAGTTGGAATCCCTTAAGACATCGTACGCCTTTTCTAAGGATCGAGTAGCGCAGTTGCGACGAATCGATCGATTGACTGAAATTTCCATGCGCAATGCAGAACGGGCAGCCGCCCGCACTTATGAGCTGACCTCCGCTGCATTCTCGTACCTGCGCAACGGGCTTCACGAGTTAGACAAGCCCGATACCGGATTCCTGCTCGGTCGCAAGTCTGTGTTTGTTCCTATCGTCGAGCCCGTAAAAGAAACTGACTTCTTCGATGCAGCGCAATACGAGCCGAGTGACGGAGATGAGAAGGCCGAGGAGAGTAGCGGGCGACTAGAGCAGATTTCGCCGTGGTTCGGCAAGACTCTTACAATCTTGACTCCGTGGGAGAAGTTTCAGGGTAACGGTCAGACGGCAGAAGGTCAACCGTCTACGCCAGGGCAGTCTCCCGCGCAACCGGTGGCGCAAGCAGGCAATAAGTATCGTGTCAAAGTCAATAACAAGCTGATATCAGAGGTGGTGGCGGAGGTCGAGACAACAGAACCAGCAGATCCGTTAACAGTTATCTTTGATTCAAACGACCTGTACCCTAACAAGCAAATACAGGCTCACAGAACAAGCGACTACCCGTTCGCCGGCCTGGCATTGCCACCCGGGCAGAGTTTTTACTATTCGCGTGCTGCTACCGTTACTGGTGACAAAGGAAACGTCGAGTGGTCTGCAGTAATTCGTGATGCGGTCTTTCAGCGCGATCGTCCATTGTTGCGCTCGCTCGACCCGCGCTGGGGAAATCGAACTGTGCCACCCACCGATGAATCGCCTGGGTTGGCTCTGGAGTTTCAACTGCGCCGTCCACTTCCTCATCTGGAAGAGATGCCCGCAGGCGCTAATATAACTGATCCCGCTTATCATCGGCAGGTGCCCCAGATTCCGCCGATGCCGGGAGAGATGATGTGACCGCTCCATTAATATTGCCTAAGATAGGTCAATGGGCTGTTCCCAGAGGTCAATACTCCTAAAAACATCTGATTGCAGTAGATCGATTTCATAGTTTCTGACTCTCGAAATGATATTTATTACAAGTCTTTCGGAGTTTCTGGTTGACAGTTGTGATGCCAAAATCAAGTCTGGTTGCAAAACGCGTCTCAGATGATGTTGAAAATGTCCAAACGGTTGAAATCCAACCGGATTGTCGTGTTGCGAACAGCAGAATCTTCGCAACGGAAATGGAGAAACAGCTTAAGAATACGAACGCTCCTTATTGGAGACGCTCGTCTTGGAGAGAACCGGCGACTCTATTCGCCGCTCTGGTATCAGGCACTATTCTCGGACTGTCTTCTCCAGGCATAGAGCAATGGTATCTGGCATGGGTCGGACTGGTTCCTTTATTTCTTCTGATTTTTCAAAGCAAATCCATACTTCAATCGACTATTCGAGGAACGTTTTTTGCTTTTGCTTTTAATCTCGTATATCTCAACTGGCTTCTAGGATCGCATCCTTCTTTATGGAAAGATGCATCCGCCTGGCAGGCCTTGGCCATTGTCATTTTCGATTGGGGCATGTTCGCAGGACGGCTGACGCTTGTAACAGCCGCTTTTTCCGCTCTAAGCAAAGCACTTCCACTGTCAGGTTCTATAAGTCCGAGCACCCTGGCAAAACAACGGCGTTTGCCGGCACTTTTGGTAATACCTGCTTTGTGGGTCATGGTTCATAAAGTCGGAAATCTACCAGACCTGTCAGGCGTGTCTTGGTCGATGCTCGAATACACCCAGTACAGACAACTACCTTTCATTCAGATTGCGGCTTGGGTTGGAGGGGTCGGTATTCAGTTCATGATTGTCATGGTCAACATCGGCCTGGCAATTTTTGTAGCGACAAAATACATTCCTGCGCTCCAACTAGCTGCGGTATCGCTCAGGGAAGCGGCTGGACAATCTATTGCGGTGATCGCGATTTGTTTGGGAGTTACAGCTTTTGGAAGCTGGTCAATTGCGAATTGCAAATTTGAGCCTGACGTCCACGTGTCGGTGGTTCAAACCAACATCCCTTTCAGCGAGCAGATAAAAACATCTATCAAGGACAAAATTGTTCAATCATCAATCCTTGCTGTCAACTCAGCTCCAGGTCTGTGTATTTTCACGGAAGCGGCCTGGCCAATTTCGCTCAAAAAATACCCTGAGATGGTCAATTCACTGAAGCAGTTTGCGATCAATCGAAAAGTAGATACCGTAATTGGTGCGTTGGATGGTACTCGCGGCGCTAGATTCAATTCTGTGTACGCGATCAGTCGCGACGGCATGCTCTCGGAAGACGTCTATCATAAACGCTTTCTTGTTCCGTTTTTTGAATACGTGCCTGCGGTTATTAAGATATTGCCCAAGCCAATTAGAACCTTGATCAGTCGCTCAAGCGATGACCTACTTGCGGGCACGAAACCGACAGTATTCAGTGTTCAATCAGGAAGGATCGCTCCTTTGCTCTGCTTCGAAGCAATCGATTCCGATCTTGTTGGAAGTAGTGTGCGCAATGGTGCAGAATTGTTGATTGATTTGAGTGATTTGTCTGCGTACCGCAGCTCGGTCCTCGGTGAGCAAATGCTGTCTTTTAGTGTTCTTCGGTCGGTCGAAAATAAAAAGTATTTCGTCTTTGCTGGAAATACAGGTCCATCGGCGATCATCGATCCGGTTGGCAGAATCGTATGTCAATCGCCATACGACCAGAGGAAACTTTTCGAAGGCGAGATAGAAATGTTGTCCGAGGACACCGTATTTAGTATCTTAAACAAATAGACCGGACCATCCCCTTAAGGTTGCTGCAGCCCAATACACTCGTTAAGGTTGCTGCAGGCCAATACGCAAGGTCGTACAGTGAAGGTGACTGCTTGACCCAAAAGTAGTTCAGTTCTTGACCTTGCTGCAAAATACGCGGCTGAAAATACTGTTGAAAACAGTTGGTTCGGAGATAAACTGGACTTGACCTTCCAAGATCGTCGACTTGAAGAATGGCGCTCGCGAGACAATCTTCCCGGTAGGATCAATTATCGCCGATGGACCGGTGTTCTCCGTGAAAGCAAAATATCGTCCATTTTCGACGGCGCGCAAAACGGCCATCGAGAGCATCTGTTCGCCCATCATCCAACCGCTCGGGCCCTGAAACCAGGAGCGGTCAGCAATGTCAACGAGTAGTTCGCCACCGTTTGCCACGCTAGCAGCAGCCATGTCAGGTGACACGACTTCAAAACAAATCAGTGGTGCAACCTTGCCCTGGGTAAACGACAACACGGTAGGGTCGTGACCTGGATCGAACACCTTGCCACTGAGCATACGTGAAAAAGGAGCTGTTAAAAACTTTGGCAAACCGCTGAAGAAGAGAGGATAGTATTCGCTGACAGGGACCAGGTACCGTTTTTTATACACATCTTTGCCCATCACTCCAGCACTGTCAAAAGTATAAATTGAATGTGCGCGTCCGCCTCGCGGACCAGTTGAATAGGCTCCAACGATGAGGTTCATACTTTTTTGACTGGCGAATGTGCTTAACCACTCCGCAAAACGTTTGTGCTCATGGAGGTTGACTGGCATGGCTGGCCACAAGCACAATCCAGATCGGCAGGCAGCAAAAAGAGATGCCGCTTGTTTTAGCTCGGCAATTTTGAGGTCTGGATCACGCTTGCGCCCTTTTGGAGCGTCAATCTGCAAACACGAGATGCGATGTTGCGGATGGAATTGTTTTGCATTTGAACTGCAAGCTCCGGTCAAGTATATGCAAGCAACCAGTAATGAAATCGCGACCAATTCGCCCCAGGATTGAGGTTTACTTCCCATATTCAATGCCTTTGGGCGAATGGATGAGTGATGCACGATTGTGCAAGCAACTGCAACATTCGCTAAAACCATAAGGAACTCGAGACCAACGCCACCTATTAGACTGGTAATTTGAATTAGCGGCAGCTGAAGATACTGCGTGTACTCCAGCATTGCCCACGGTACGCCAGAAACCTCCGGTGCATTTCCTATTTTGTTGGTGCACAGAACCCAGAGCAAAGGCAAAACTAGCAAAGCAGGTAACTTTAGCTTGCCTTGCTGAACGGCAGGAACAATTCCGCTTTTCAATGGCAACGCCCGAGCAATGCCGGCAAAAATAGCGACTAAGAGTGTCTGGTGTCCAGTCTCAAACAGGTAACAAACCAATGCGACCAAAACACTGCTGGCTTCGCCCAATCCGAGCCATCCGAGTGGATGCAGTGCAAAATACCAGTTCATATAGACCAGATGATATCCATACCCGAAAGCAACACCACGGGCGGTGGCTTGCATTACTGATTTACTGGTAACAATGAGCAGTATAAGTGGGGCAAGGCCAATCCAGGCTAAGTACCACTGGCCAAATCCGGGAGCTGATAGACCGAGCAATGCTCCCAAACAGAAGCATCCGGAATACGCGAGCAAGAGCCTGGTGAAGGACAATTTTCTTGTGGCTTCGGCTGGCGACTGGGCACCGGTTTTATGTTGCGATTTGCCGTCGAGGACGGAGGATATTGACATCAATATGAAGCTCGCATCGCGAGTGACCAATAGAGTGGCGTCTAACGCATCTAAGGATCATGTCATGATCAGTCAAGCCATTACATTTTACGAACTTAATTCATGGTCTACCTGCCGCCCCCATACCGGGAGTTCGGGTAGAACAAATCGGAGTTCTCCAGATAGAATCAGCAAAACTAGAATCGAGAACGTGCCTGTAACAATGGTCGGAATTGCCGTAGCAATCATCGGCTCTATCCGCCCGTTCTCCGCCAAACCCATCATTGCCGCACGAAGAAAGTAATAGGCAATAAGAATCGATGCTGGAAACAATGTTTGCAAAATGGGATCCCTTCGCTTTCTGAACATCACTATAGAGCCGGCAAGTAACATGCATATACATGATAACGGCGCGAAGAATTTGTCATATAAGCGGACTAGTGACTTGGTTCTTTCGTGCTCGGGCATCGATGAACGAAGGTGCTGCTGTAGTTCTACGATGCCCATCTCTCTCGGTGGAAGCGCACTGACCATGGCAGACACATCGACGTCATCTCTTGTTCCTGGTATCACGAGCCTTTGAAATTTCAATTTCCTATGATCAAAAGTGTTGTTCGATAGCTCGTGGGTTGTTCCGTTTTTCAATACCCAGCACCCGTGCCACCATTTAGCCGAAGGCGCACAGGTTACGCCTGTGGCGCCCTTCTTTTGAAAATCCAATACGACGATACTCGCAAACGCCCCAGAATCTGGTCTTCCGAAATACATGACTTTCTCTATCTCACCATCACGAAAATGCGGTGCCATCGAGCAATTGATTCCGTATGGCGAAACGCCCTTGTACATACCAAGGAAAATGATTCTCTTACTAGCGACTGCTGCAACTGGCGCAACAAACTCAGATAACGCATAAGAAAGCAAAGTTAATGAACACGCTAGAACCAACGGTGCTGCGATTATTCGAAATACACTGATACCAGCCGACCGCAGGTACGTCAGCTCCCCCTGTCGATTGAGACCAAGAACGACTACGGTACACAGAAGTATAGTGGCCGGTAATGCTGATGCGATGATGGAAGGAATTCTTAGAATCAGCAAAATCCAGGAGTAGTAAAACGGAATTCCAAAATCAGCCATCATGGCGAAAATGTATTGAAGAGTGGATGAACCCACCCAAACGCCGACTACTACCACCAGAAGAAAAATCAGGGGTGGTACATACTCTTTCAACAAAAATAGATCGATTTGCTTCAGCACCACTATTTGAATCGGTTGAATCTAAGTCACACGGGTTCCGAGATCTAACACCGGTGCCAGGCGCTCGAGCGACAGTATCGACTTAGGAGCGGCTGTCTATTGCTTAGAAGTTTTTGTTATTAATTTCTCAGGTTTCAGGAAGTCTGTTATTAATTACTCAACTTTTAAGACCTTGAGCTTGGACCGGTGATTATAGCCTCAAATCGGCATTTTTTGGGGAGGCAAACGCAGTTGGTGCTCGTTGTGCCGCAAATCTTCGCCTGTCAAGGACTGCCATCCCAAGCCCAGCAATGCTACCATGTTGCGATTACTAACCTAAATTCTTTTGAGCGGAGAGATAATATGCGAAGAATTGCGTTTTCAATGTTGCCATTACTGGTGATATTCGGGTTGGCGGCACCGGCAGCCTGGGCAGGCTATTGTTGCGATGAGGGCAGTGAATTTTTCAGAGAATTTGATCCTTTTGGCCTTGGCAGGGATTTCCCTTTTAACAGCAACTCGAACAGCAACTCGAACGGCAATTCGAACGGCAACTCCAATGGCAATTCGAACGGCAATTCGAACGGCAATTCGAACGGCAACTCGAACGGCAACGGCTAGTTCGCTCTGCGGATCCGACAGAACTCAAAAGAAAGAACAAGCAACTAGGCGGCTTGTTCTTTTTTGTTGAAGAGCGAAAGGTCGACAAGTACTAGTAGTTGTCACACTCTTACTTAGGTTTCACACTCTTACTTAGTAGATCCAAACTCTCATTTGGTCTTGGGTAACCAGGCGACCGCTTCCTGGCGCTCTTTGAGGGCCATTTGGAGTTCACCTTGAGCCATCAATGCGTTTGCCAATTGCATCTTCTTCGCACACAGATTTTCTAGCACGGTCCTTTTGACAGACGAGTCGAGATTTTTGTATTCCAGAGATTGAGGACTAAGGTCCAGACTTGAATAAAGCGCCCTACCAGCAGCGTCGTTTGCGATCCAGATTACGCCGGAGCCATCATCAAAGACAAGCAACCAGTCAGAGGATTCCTTCAAAATTTTGTTCAAGGGATAGTGTTTCGCAATACAGAGAGTTGAGATGTTCCATCTCGAGAGATAGCCGCGCCAGTCGCCTTCTCCTTGCAAGCAATCAATCCAATCGTCACAGAATTTCTTTCCGTAGAAGTCGAATCTACTATCAATAAAAACAGGCGTCATATCCTCGAGAATCATGCTGCATCCAACGGCGCAATCGACAAACAAGTTTTTTTGAAGTCCCTTGTGCCGCTGAAGCATTTTGACTGCGTTAAAGTTACTTTCGTTGTGAGTGAACCATATTGGCTTGCCATGCGGAAAGCAAGCATTGTAGGCAAAAACAGAAAAGGCGATTGCGACCGCCGGCAACACCGCGCTAACAGTGATATGCGCAAACCTGCCGTAATTTGTTTTTGCTAACTCAAATCTGTTGAATGCCATGCCAAGATAAGGCCACGTCAAAAGAATTGCTACAGCAACGAATCGATAAACTCGAAATGCAGCAACTGTAGCTATGGCCGCCACAATAAATGCCCTTCTGGGAACGTGTTTACGGCCGGCAATAAGCATGATCCATGCGAGAACAAAGTAGGAGATGACGTTTCTACGCTCATACCAATCATTTATCAGAATCGGTTTTAGCTCCCAGATGGTATTGAAATCGGGTTCAGTTAGAAATGAAGCGTTGTACTTCAGCAGTTCTACACCATAGGGATTCACAAACACTGCCGCTACGCAGGCGCATAACACCGAAATCAGCTTTTGTCTGGTAGCGCCATTAGATCGGACCGCCTCTGGTATCAAATACGATGCGGCAATACCGAGCCCGATAAACCAGAAAGAGTGTCCGTTAACCCACACCAGCATTAGCAACGGTAAAAGCCACTGGATGGGCGTGTACCCTTTGGTACGAAGGCGTTCCAGAATAATTAGATAGATGGGGATCAACAAAAAGGAAATAATCTGAGGGCGTGCGAAGTACCAGAGTTCTGACGAAACAAGAAAGAGCAGACCGAATACGAAAGGTGCTCGAACATTGTTTTTGAGCATTTGCGCAGGCAGAATCCAGAGATAAAGTGTCGCAGTCATGGAAGCCACCACGACCCCAACCAACCATAGTCCGCCGGCCTTGAACAGACCGCCGCAGCAAAACATGAACAACCACTGATAGATGGTCCAAGACCTGGTTGGGCTGGTCCAGCTAAAAATGTCAGTGGAAGGTATGCTGTGAGTGTTCCAGATGTACTCTCCGGTTTTGACCAACCAACCCGTGTCAGAACATTGGAAGACACTATGAACCTGATGGTAGAAAGCTAAAAAGCAAATCCAGCATAAGAAGATGCTTAAAAAGGCATCAATTAGACGTTCCGCATGAAACGCTGCGCCTTTCTTTAGCGGTTCTGTTGAAACCGGCTCGTTTAAGACCGGTTCCGTTGTTACCGGCGCCGTTGTAACCGGTTGCGTCGTCTGGACTTTAGACGTCACACTGTTCATATTTCGCGTTGCCCTGATTTTGGTTCTGATGATAGGCGGAATCGCCCATTGAGCAGTTCTTGAAGGCTAAGTATATTTAGTTGGCCTCAGTCACGTATTAGTCGATTTTCACAGCTACCAAAGGTTCGAGAATAACGATTGGCAAAGACTACCGAGGTCTCAGCTTTTGAAAGTCTAATGACTTGTTTGTGCTATCGTGAAAATGTGAAAAGGTAACTCATGAACGTGATCCGAACAGCAATTATCGGTTACGGCTTGGCGGGAAAAGTGTTCCACGGGCCGTTGATTGCAGCCACGCCATCGATGGAAGTAACGGCAGTAGTCACATCGAACGCCGGCCGCCAGATGGCAGCGAAAACCGATTTTCCTGGTGCCACCATCTACGACTCAGATGAGGTCATCTACGAGTGCAACGAAGAATTTGATCTGGTTGTCCTGGCGACGCCGAATGGAGTTCATGCACAACAGGCTATCAACGCCATGAACGCCGGACTTGCTGTCGTTGTCGACAAACCATTCGCCACCAACTCTGCCGACTGTCAAAAAATGATCGACCTGCAGAAAAAGACCGGCGTCATGCTGACGGTGTTTCACAACCGTCGCTGGGACAATGACTTTCTTACCATCGAAAAGATAATCAGAGAAAAAACGTTGCATCCCGTTTGCCGCTTCGAGTCTAGATTCGAACGATATCGTCCCGTGGTCGATCCCAAGAAATGGCGAGAGTCTAGCATCGAATCTGGTGGCGGTCTGTTGTTCGATCTTCAAAGTCATCTGATCGATCAAGCGTGCCATCTTTTTGGAACTCCGAAAACTGTCTATGCAGAGGTGAGGAACAGGCGGCCTGATGCAAGCGCTGATGACGACACCTTTGTGGCACTATCATTCGGGTCTGGGAATGACACGGGGCGAGCCAACCCGGCGGGAGCCACAACGGCGGGAGCTAACGGCCCGGCAGCTACTGGGGCGAGCGTTGACGCGCATCTGTGGACGAATGTTGTGTCAGCCATCAGGGCGCCGAGGTTTCGGATTCTTGCGGTCAACGGCAGCTTCGAAAAATATGCGCTTGATCCCCAGGAGGATGCTTTGCGTTCCGGCTCAAGACCTGGTTCTCCAGGCTGGGGCATTGAGGACGAAAAGTTTTCTGGAGAGCTTGCCGTCGTAAAACCTGATAATAGTTTCGTGGTATCGTCTACGGTGCCAAGCGTTCCCGGGTGCTACGAACAGTTTTATATAAAGGTGGCAGAGTCGATTAGGAATGGAACTCCGCCGCCGGTTGATCCGGCTGATGCCCTACGAACGATAAAAATAATCGAGGCGGCTAAACGTTCTTCCCAAAAGAAAGAGATCGTTGAGTTTGAATAGTTGACTGTGTGCTGCTTGAACGAGCGTTGACTGAAAAGCGGGCGGGTCGAAGCAATTCTCATTGGAGCCGAAGTAGATTCTTTTTTGCGATGAAATATTAAACGGGCTTTTAAAAGCTCACAAATGCGAGTTATCAGCTTTTAAAAGACTATTTAATAAAGCAAGAAAATTTCGGATTAGTGCGCAAGCGTTTTAATCTGTCGCAGCGAATCGCGCAATCCGAATGAAACAGTTAAGAAAATGGCCCCTGTCAAGCGGATGCCGTATCGTGGTTCTATGCCTTATGGAGTCAGCTTTTCGTCAATTATTAAGGCGGGTATTAGCGGCGGAGGTCCGCAAGCCTAAATGGACAAGTCATTCAAGCAAAAAACAGGTTCCTCGCAAAAGCTAAAATCGCCGAAGGTAGAACTCCGCACAGCTGATGAATCAACGACCGATATCACGCTGTGGGCGGAGCAAATCAACTCTAACAACGACAAAAGACTGGAAGTGAAATCAGCGAAAGTGATTTCCGCCTTTTCATGCTTGGTTCTGGTAGCCTGCGGCACATTGATCGTTGCTGTGGCCAGTCACGTAAAAGACACGCAACTTATGTTCGCGGCGATGGGAATTGCGATTCTGCTTCTATCAACTATGTATATAGGTTTAGTATTTCGCGTCCGACCGCTGTACGAAATCGACGAGCGCGGCATTACCGATCATGGATTGATGAGCCGCGGATTTGGATTGATTGAGTGGAAAAACATTCAGAGCGTGCGGACTTTTCAGGAGAAGGGTTCTACGTCACTGTTGGTCAAAGTGGACAACTACAACGAGTTGCTCGAGCGGCGAAATCTTTTGCTGCGTCCTTACCTCTGGATGAGCGGCATAATTTGCGCCATACTCGGTGGCGAAATAACTCTTTCCATGACTTTGGGCAACCAGCCGCAGTCCACTATTCTCGAGCGGATATCGCATTTCAGCCGCGAAAGCGGACGGGATGTAATGGCACCGAAGCGCGGTTTCGTCAAAGAAGTTTCCGCTAGAGCGATGGTGGTAATTTTCTTTCTTATCGTGTTCTCAGTGCTTGGGTTGCTTGGTTTCGATTTATATAAGCATTGGCTACCGCACATGAGTCCCAAGCTGGAAGTATTGGGAGCGTCATGGAGTTATCCTAACGAAGTTCCGCTCGGAAAGTCGGTTTCGGTCGGCGATGTAATCGTTCAAAACTATGGCGGCGACTCGCGGGGAATCAATGTCGAATTGTCCGGATCCGCATTCGACAAGAAGTTGCTCTCTCAACCGCGCATTCTCGTTCACTATGATGAGAAGCCAGAAGATTTAGATCACGCTCGAACGCACACCCGCGAGATTTTGTCCTTGCATCAAAACAAGAATGTCTGGTCCGCTTCCAGCGCTCTTGCAAACATGCCGCACAAAGACGATACGATGATGGATACGTTCAAGTTCTTTTCGCCTTACGGAAAGAGCATGCTCAAGCAAGGAATAGGCTGGTGGTCGGACACGACCGCTCCCAATCTTACGGTCCAAGTTTTTGCAGATGCTACGAAAAAAGGAAGCGGAGACGTGACATTAAAAGTGATACCACTTGCCGATCCTGGTAAAGCTGTGAGTCAGACGTTGCACGTAAAGTGCGATAAGAAATATGAGCATGACATGCAGTTGTGTTCGGTCGGCGTACCCAAAAATTATCCGGTGTCGCTGTATCCGGGCGGGCAAATAATGTCGCTGTTGACTCACGAAATTTATTTTGACTCGGATGCGCAGCCGGCGCAGATTGCCTCGTATTACAAGAATGAGTTGGAACGTCGTGGATGGAAGCCGTCGATGAAGGAGGAGAAATCCGGCTTCGAGTTAAATGCCACCAAAAAGGGTGACGAACGGATCTCTGTGAGTATCGCTCGACTAGCCGGACACAGCCCTGTTTGGATAAATTTCTGGCCTTCATATCATTAGTTCATTTGATAAAACAAAAGCGCCCAAGTTCCAATGCGGATCTTGGGCGCAATTAGTTTTGCCAATTAATACGACAAAGAGTTAGCTTCTACAAAGAGTTGTTGCTCTTTAAGAACTAGCTGTTCTCTTCGTGGTGATCTTCTTTGGACTTTTTGGATTTGGATTTCTTCGAGTGCGAAGTTCCAGGCTCGTTGCCTTCGAGGGCATTGAGGCGCTCGAGTACTTCTTCGAACTCTTCGCGAGTTACGAAGCCAAATACTTTTGCTTTTTCTTTCACTTGCTCGGAGACTTTCTCTTCGATCAAACCGGTCTTTTCGGACGCTTTGTCTTGAAGTCCACGAAGGAACTGTTGGGCGTTTTCAGCTTTCACTTTTCCTTGCTCTTCGAGATCGTCGAGGAGGTCTTGTCCGACCTTGACAATGTCTTGCATAGCATCGTCAAGAGCCGATTTAATTCTGTCGAGGCTAGATGTAGCGCCGACGCTCGTTAATACAGCTTTCTTGATTAATGCAGTTCTTTCACTCATATCCTTCTTCTCCATTTCGCTCTCCTGAGCTATGGCGCCTGCCTCGATTGACTTTGGCGCTCGGCAGACAAACAATCGGAATTCCTTCGAACGAGTTAAAGATATCAAGATAGGCGCCAATATTCATGCTTCACGAAGTAATTTGAAGTCATTTTGCATCATTAAATCGCAACTTTTAGGTTAATTCGACTGTGTAAAATTGCCTGTCAAGCCGCTGCTAGATTAGTGCCAGCAAGGTAAAATGCACCCTTATTATCAAGTCTCTTTTTGACATGATCACCCCAACCGGCTTTTGAAGCCCGGAGGCAACACCTTGACAGCATCACTCTTTAAACCCGGCGCGTCTCATCTTCGCCTGAAATCAAGAGCCAAAGCCCTGTTCGCTACGTTCCTTTCTATATTCATTTTATTGGGCTCGACGATCGCTACTACCGTCTCTCCAGCTGCGGCGCAGATGGACTCCCGACCTTCGCTGGTTCTTGTGATCGTCGCAGATGCATTCTCATACAACTACCTTTCCAGATATCGCGATAAGTTCCAGACGGGCGGACTGAAGATGCTCATGGACCAAGGGGCGAACTTCACAGATTGCCGGCTCAAGTGTGCCACCAGTCTTGCGGACGTCGGAAGTTCCGTAATCGCAACTGGCGCATATCCGTGGAACACCGGCATCGTCGGAGATAAATGGTACAGCCGCGGTAAAAAACAGTTCCGCACTGCGACTTCAGACGACAACGCGGCGTTGGTTGGTGCCAATGGAACAGCCGGCAGCAACAAAAACGTCAATGGCACCACATTCGGTGACCAGTTGAGATTGGCTTCCAATGGAAGAAGCAAAGTATTTTCAGTTGGCGTTGGGCAGTCTTCGAGTTTGATTCTGGGCGGAAGACTTGCTAACAATGCATTCTGGATCGACGAGAAAACCGGCGCGATGGTCTCGTCGTCGAAGTATGGAACCACACTTCCAGCATGGGTTTCCGCATACAACGATCAGCACGTCCCGGATCAGTCGGTCGGCAAGACGTGGCAGCGATTGAAAGCGGAAACAGATTACTCCGCTTCGACGCGTGATGATTATCCGCGTGAGCGCGGGCTGCCCGGCGATGGCAGAGTGTTTCCGCACAACATCAACGCCGTCCGCCAGAACGAAGATGACGCCGCCTACACAGTGTTCACAATGACACCGGCAGCCAATCAAATGGTCGTTGATTTCGCTCGAGAAGCAATCGACAAAGAGTATCTCGGTCAACATCCTGATGCGGACTGTATGATCATCGGTTTAAACGCCGGCGAAAAGCTGACGCAATATTTCGGACCGTACAGCCAGGAAACGCAAGATCTGGTTCTTCGCATGGATCAGAGCCTCGCAAGTCTGTTTCAGTTTATCGAAACGAAAATCGGTTTGCGCAAAACGCTCGTTGTGTTCACAGCAAGTCATGGCGCCGCACCGATTCCTGAGTTCGCGCAAGAACGCGCTCTCGATGCAGGGCGAATCGACCCCTCTGTGTTTACGAGTTTTATTGATAAGGAACTGGATGCTCGCCTCGGACCGGGCAACTGGGTGGAAGCTTTTGAAGCGCCAAATCTCTGGTTGAACCTGGACGAAGTCGACAGACAAAAACTCAGACAACCAGATGTTGAAGCGTTGGTATCGAAAGTAGCGCACGGTGTTCCCGGTATTGGTGAAATTCTGACTGCATGGCAGCTTTATACTAACCAGCCGCCGAGTTCACCAATTCTCGACGAGATAAAGCGCAGTTATTACTTCGGCCGCAGCGGCGAAGTGTATGTGACTCCGCGTTCAGGATATGTGTTCGCTGCCGATGCCAATGGCACCGGATATGGTTCACCACACTCCTACGATTCACAAGTGCCGTTGTTGATGTATGGCGCTGGAATCAAGGGTGGTCGCTATAATGAAAGCGTCTGGTCGGCAGATATCGCTGCTACGATAGCCTCGGCACTCGAGATCGAAATGCCATCGCTTTGCGAGGGTAAGCCGATCAAAGATGCGTTCGGCGGATCGTCGAGCTTGCGGCGGTAGAACGCGTCGAGCGCCAGGTAAAGCCGGCGAGCGTGCACATCAGCGTAAAGTTAAGCTGTCTTTGGAATAGGCTGTTAAAAGGCGACTGCCTTCGGTATAGTGAGCAGGTTAGCTCATAGCATGTTCCCACGAGCACGTGGAACTGCAGGAATCCCATGCCTCTTTCGAAAAAACAACTGATCGTTCTCGCTTTTCTTGCAGTTTATGTGATCTGGGGATCCACTTATATTGCAATCAAGTTTGTGATCCAGGATCTGCCACCATTCTTTGCCAGTGGAATACGTTTTATCTTCGCCGGTGGCTTACTCTTGTCCGTGGCAATGGTCAATAACAGGAACCTCGTGCGACCAACTAAGCGTCAGTGGCTTGATTGCACCATTCTCGGCTTTTGCTTATTGGTTATGGGTTCTTCGGGAGTAATGCTTGCCGAGAAGACTGTGCCGACAGGGATCGTGTCGCTTCTTGTGACATCCGTCCCGATATACATTCTTTTGCTTGAATGGTTTACGACCCGCGTGCGTCCTCCTGTGGCATCGTTTATCGGGCTTGTATTCGGCATACTCGGCATGGTTGTGCTGGTCGACCCGCAGATAGTGAATGACGGTCCTGGGCTTGATTTGATCGGTGTTAGTTACGTCCTGATAGGCGCATTCGGCTCGGCAGTTGGTGCAGTTTATAGCCGTAAGGCACAGTTGCCCGAGTCGCAGAGAATGTCGGCAGGATTGCAAATGTTAGCGGGCGGCGCCATTCTAGTTGTTCTCTCCGTCATCTTCCGTGAAAAAATCCCATCCTTCGAATCAATAGAACCAGTGGCCATTTACGCAATGTTGTATCTGGCGATATTCGGCTCCGTTGTTGCTTTTAGCGCCTACACATTCTTGTTGAAGCACGTGCAAGCTTCTCGCGTAGCCACTTATGCTTATGTCAATCCAGTCGTAGCCGTATTTCTTGGTTGGCTGATCGCGCATGAACCGCTTTCAGAACGCACGCTGCTCGGCGCTGTCGTATTGATTTTTGCGGTTTGGCTAATAAACAAGGGCAAGAGCTCGGCTATTCCAACAGCCACCACATGCGATATCACGGTGCAGGATCACGTTTGCAAGAAGTGATTGGGAAAGTACTCATTTCTGTCTTGAATAGAAGACGGCATACCTTAGATTCAGAACCGCGAACGGGAGATCCGTTTATGGCAAACCAAAAAATGTGCCCACCATTAGAAACAACATGCTAAGGCAGATGCCTGTTTCGAATGTACTCTCTCTTTTCTTCTGCATATATTCAGTTTCGCGCAAAAACCCGAACGCCAAAAGACGGTTATCCACACTCACTAGCGGTTACTTCGCTATGTCTTGCAACAACGCCTGTGCCATTGCCAACTGCGCCTGATCTTGCGCGTCCAAATGACCCAGGCTCGATAAACCCTCGACCGAGAATTCGAGCGCCTCTTTTTTTGTCGTCAGCAGAGGTCCCTTTAACTCACAGCCAGCGCCATCAATGAAGACACGCTGTACCGTTACAACCTTGCCTTCTTTGTCGAATGAAACCCGGAAGCGAGCTAGTCTATCGTTCCAGGCGAACTCCGACTCTTCGTTGTGGAAATGCATCCTCCCTTCAAATTTTTGAAGCAACTCTTCTTTAGTCAGACCGAAGAGCTCGAACTCATCAACTCCCCAAGGAACGTATCCAGTTTGGTGGTGGTCCCCCCTCGATTCTTCTATATACTCACCGCATCCCGAAACCAAGCTTGTTAATAAAGCCACGAATAGAATTAGTGCGTAGAACTTGATCTTCATAGATCCATCTTAACCGATGGCGACTAAAGATCATTGAAGATTCTGTAGCTCGGCAGGATAACGAAAACAAAATCATACATACCGAATTATTCATTCACTTGGGCTCGATAGAACGTTCTTATTGCCGACGGGCGCTTTTTTATTCGTAACCGGTAAATGCTTCGACAACTCTGTTTTTACGGAGTCAAAGCGTTTATCGCCTGCCAAGTTTTTCCACTCATATGGATCTTTCTCCTCATCGTACAGTTCTTCACTATTGTCGTGATACCGAATATAGCGCCACCCTTCACTGCGTAACGTATGATTTTTGTAGCCATATGTTGATAGCGCCAGCTCATTCCAGTTAGCATCAGGTTCTTTTAGAAGCTTCGCTATGCTGACTCCCTCGACATGCTTAGGAATTTGAAGATTGCAGAGTTCGGCGAGCGTGGGGTAGACGCTCATCAAATCTACGATCCGATTACAGACTCCACCTGGTTTTGTTACACCTGGCACGTTCCAGATAAAGGGAACGCGGGTCGCTTCTTCCCATAGCACAAACTTTCGCCAGTGCGTTTTTTCGCCCAGATGAAAGCCGTGGTCGCCAAAGAAAACCACAACAGTATTTTTACTCGCTTTGCTCTTGTCCAAAGCCTCGAGCAGTCTCCCGACATTCATGTCAGCAAAAGTTATACAAGCAAGATAGGCTCTAATTGCTTCTTCACGTCGCCCTGATTTCCTGAGTTGGTGGTCGAGCGTTTTGTCTTTGGGCATGTAGTCGTCGGCCATTTGCCTGGCACAAAGCGGCACGTCGTCTAAATCGCTGTCCAGGACCTTCGGAATCTCAATCTTATCTTTGTACATGTCATAGTATTTTTGAGGAACGCTCCAGGGCAAGTGTGGTTTATCCATTCCAACCGCCAAGAAAAATGGCTTTGAGCGTTTTCTTCTAATTTGCTTTATTGCCCAGGTCGTCGTTTTGTAGTCATGCATATCCTCGTCTCGGCAGGTGAGCGGGTCAGTAATGAGTAAGTCCAAGACGGATGATGGTCTACGTGGTTTTCGATTTGATGTTTTTTCTGAAGATTTTTCTTTCGGAAAATCAAGCTCGCAAAATTCGTCGAACTCAGCAAAACGCTGCCGGCCTCTGTGATAGACCTTGCCTGCTCCAAGAACGGCGTAACCATTTTTTCGGAACAGCGAAGTTATCATAGCCGAGCGATCGATCAGCATTCGCCAGTCATCAGTGTTTTGGTAAACTCCAGAGGATGAAGGCCTGTAACCTGACATAAAAGCGGCTCGCGAAGGGCTACATTCTGGAGCGGCACAATAGGAGTGCAAAAAAGTGACCCCTCTTTTTGCTAAACGATCCAGGTTAGGCGTGATTGACTGCCGGTTTCGTCCCATATGATGAACCCAGTGATTAAGATCGTCGGCAATGATCATGAGGACGTTGGGTCGATTCAATGCGCTCAGCGGTTGTGATGCACTGCGCGATTTCGTCGGTAGATTTCTGTTCGTTGTCTGTGTCTTTTTTGTTGGAGCGGAAGAAGTCTTTTTCGCCGAGTCTGCTGTTTTCTGTGTCGAGTCAGACGTATTTTGTGCCAGACCTGCAGGTGCGCACGCCAACAGAAGAACAAGCGCTAAGGATGATTTGCTTGTTCTGCTGCCTGTTTTGCCGCCCATAAGACCTTTATGTATAAATGACTTAAGCTTGAATCTAGACGCCTACGATACTATGTGTTTTCACAGGACACCAAAACTATGAATTCCAATTAACCAGTCTCCAACTGCTTACCTTGCCTGGGCTTCTACGTGCAAACACTACAACGATCACCTTCAAATATTGAGGATGCACCCGCCTCGGCGCTACGGAAGCCAATTGGTCTGCGCGCAATTGCAGAGTTTTTCCTTTTTTTGCCATAGGTCTTCTATTACTCGAGCTCACTTTGACCTTGGCTGGGGTTTCCTACGTCAACAAGCGTGACACTAACTCACATCTTACGGACCAGGATAGAAAGGACGGGGGAAACTCGATTATTCCTGCGTTCTAAACGTGCTTGATTCAAAAGAAAATCCAGACGTTCTAATTGTCGGATCATCAGTTGCTTTGTGGCCGGCAATACAATGTGATGGCTTCGGGACTCCTAGTAGTCCCGGCTTCAAACTCGAAAATTGGCATTCGTACCTCGTCCTCCAACCGTAATGCTGTCGAGTCAATCGAGTAGACAACTCGACATGTCCGACGCATATATACCGAATAATCCATTGACTTTTGTTCGAAGAAGTTAATAGCGGTTCGGGTAGCTAATAGCGGCGCTCCGGGCTCTAATGGAACATAATATATATGTCGTCAGGGAATATCGTGGCTGGGCACAAAAAGCCCGCCACAGCTCAGCTGACGAAAAGGAACCTCCGTCGACACTTGGCGTAAGCTGGGAGCATAAACGTGACAGTCGAAACTCAAGCAGCGGTTGAAAGTTCGGAAAAGGAACAGGATGTTCAGAAGGAGCTAGATGCTCAAATAGAGCACGGTTCAGAAAAGAAACCAACAGACGACATGAGCAACAAAGAGACTCTGGTACTGGTAGACGGAAGCTCGCTGGCTTTCCGGTCGTTCTTCGCCCTGCTCACAACCGGACTACGAACCAAAACGGGCGTGCCAACCTGGGCGATTCTGGGGTTCTTCAACTCATTATTCGACCTTTTCGAGCGCACTTCCCCGAACTGCGTGGCAGTCTGTTTCGACCTCTCGGCTCCAACCTTCCGCCACGAAGAGTACGACCAGTACAAGGCTCACCGCGAGGCGATGCCTGACGATCTGGCTGTGCAGTGGCCATTTATCAAAGAAGGCATAAAAGCGCTCGGAATCCCGATTTACGAGGTCGCTGGCTACGAGGCGGATGACATCATTGGAACGGTCGCGCTTCGCGCCAAAGCCGAAGGCAGAAAGGTGAAAATTCTCACCGGCGACCAGGACATTTTCCAGATGGTTGATGAGGACCCGGGTTACATCGAAATCATGATGCCTGGCAAGAAGGGTTTGCTCTCATACAAACGTTCTGAAGTGTTCGCAAAGCTTGGCGTGTGGCCCGAGCAAATCATCGACTACAAGGGTCTTTGTGGTGACACGTCCGACAATATCCCGGGCGTGCGCGGAGTCGGTCCCGTCACGGCAGTGAAGCTGCTCTCCGAGTACAAGACGCTCGAAGGCATCTACGAAAATATCGATTCAATTAAGGGTGCTGTACAGAAGAAACTCCAGGAAGGTCGCGAGAACGCATTCATAAGCAAAAAGCTTGCCACCATTCATTACGAAGTGCCCGTCGATTTCGACATGGAGAAATGCCGATTGACGTTGCCGGATCTGCAGCAAGCTGGAAAATTCTTCAAGAGCTTGCAATTCCGAGCGCTAATTTCGCGTCTGCCCGCGGTTCTCTCCAAGTTCAGTTGCGACAGCGGCGAAAGCAGACAGCAGCTGGAAACGCGAATCAACCAGGTGTTTAAAGACATTCAAGTTGATCTGTTGATGTTCGAAGGTCCCGTCATGCAGAACACTTTCGGTGTGGACGGCTTAGGCAAACCAGATCGCTCTGCCACCATGAGTGATGTCTTGGCATCTATTCCTGCGCAGCAGACTGGACCGATTATCGAAGTTCCTAAAATCACGGAACCACCAAAACCTTTTGTCGTAGAAACCGAAGAACAACTCAATGACCTGGTCAACGAACTCGCCAACACAGAACTTCTAACGCTCGACCTCGAAACCTACGGTGTCGATTCGCTCGACACCGGCATTGTCGGCTGGGCGTTTGCGTGGGGCGATGGTTTGAAGAAGCAAGAGGATGGAACCTTGCTCTCTTCAGATGGAAGCGATCACCTATTGAAGACAGCTTACGTTCCCGTCGGTCATCAGTATATCGGCACCGTGCAACTGGCACCGGAATTGGTGGCAGAGAAACTAAAGCCGATTATCGAAGACAAGAAGATCGGAAAAATTGCGCAGAACGCAAAATTCGAGTCGAACGTTCTTTCCCTTTACGGAATCAAACTCGAATCAGTTCTATTCGATCCAATGCTGGCAAGCTACATCGTAAACCCTGATGACAAGCACGGATTGAAAGACCAGACCGAGCGCATTCTCAACTATTCGATGACTCGAATAAAAGAGATCATCCGAACTGGATCACGACATCAGATAACGATGGAAAACGCGTCGGTAGATCAATCGGCGCCGTATGCCGCAGACGATGCGCGATGCACATACGAGTTGGCGCGATACTACGCCAGACGTTTTGACGATGAACAGAAGTATTTGATGTATCAGATGGAGCTGCCATTGTCAGCGGTGCTCGCCAAGATGGAACAGACCGGTGTCGGACTCGATGTAGATCACCTGAAGAAATACTCGAAGGAACTCGCGCACGAAATGGTGCGCTGCGAAAAAGCAATCTTCGATCTGGCCGGTCATGCGTTCAACATCAACTCGACTAAACAGTTGCAACAAGTGCTGTTCGAAGAGCTCGGGCTGGACACGAAGGGGCGCACACAAACAGGTTTCTCGACTGACGCGGCCGTACTCGAGTCGCTCAAAGACGCGCATCCTATTGTCGCGAATATTCTCGAGTTTCGCCACATGTCGAAGTTGAGATCCACTTATGTGGACGCGCTGCCGAAAGAGATTTCGCAACGCGACGGCCGGCTGCATGGTGAGTTCAACCAAACGGTGGCTGCGACCGGTCGGCTGTCGAGTTCCAATCCAAATCTACAGAATATACCTATTAGGACTGAGATGGGAAGGAACATTCGCCGCGCCTTCGTCGGCGGTGCCCCGAACTCGAGCTTGATCTCAGCCGACTATTCGCAAATCGAATTGCGCATGCTCGCGCATATGTCGGGCGACGAGACTCTACTCGATGCATTCGCGCAGAATCAGGATATTCACGCCCGTACAGCAATGGAGATCTTCGACGTTCCATTCGATAAGGTTGATTCCGACATGCGAAGCGTGGGAAAAACAATCAATTTCGCACTCGTCTACCAGCAAGGCGCCTTCGCCACCGCGCAGAGTCTCGGCATCTCGACTCGCGAAGCGCAAGGATTCATCGACAAATACTTTGCGCGTATGCCGAAGGTAAAGGATTTCATCAACGAGACGATCGAGCAAGCGCGCGCCGACAACTTCGTATCCACATTGTGGGGTCGTCGCCGATACTTCAAGCGGTTGCAGGATCGCAACACGAACGTTCGACGCGCCGACGAAAGAGCCGCTTGCAATGCCCCTCTTCAGGGAAGCGCCGCCGATTTGATGAAGCTTGCGATGATCGAACTCGATAAAAAGTTAGTCGCGACGAAATCGAATGCGAAATTGATCTTGCAAGTGCACGACGAACTGGTGCTCGAAGTTCCAGACGACGAAATCGACGAAGCGAAGAGCATTGTCGGCTCCGCGATGGAACTCGAACAGCCGCTGAAAGTCAACTTAAAAGTCGACTTCGGTGTCGGCAAGAATTGGATGGATACGAAATAGGCGTCAGCTTTTCCGGCGTTCACCATTCATCGTCAGTTTTGGAATACTCTCTTGTCTTGTTCGAGTCGCTAGATTTTTCGGCGTCATCATCGTCTCTCTTGCCATTGCCTCTGGGCTTGCTGTCATCGCTCGCCTTGCGATCGTCGCCGGGGTTGCCGTCATCGCCAGCTTTTCTCCCATCGTCGCTCGCCTTGCCGTCATCGTCGGCTTTGCTCGCATCCTCGCTCGCGTTGCCGTCATCGTCGGCTGGCTTATCTGCATCGCGGCGAGCTTTGCTGTCATCGTCGCCGGTGCTGGAACCCTCACCCTCGCCGCGCTTCTTGAAGGCATTTTCGAGTCGTAGCACGGTCTCGTCATTGGAGTATTTATAGTCATCGAAATAGCCCCGACCAATGATCAACATGCACTTGCCTTTCTTTCTGGTCCGCATAGAACCAACCAGAACAGGGAAAGATTTGTCCTCCTGGTTTTCCACCGCCTGTCCAATTCCAGGAACCTTGAACTGATCTTTTGGCTTTTTGCACTTAACCAAAACCCAATTGAGATTCTTCTTTCCCAAATTCGTGTTGCCAGTTTTGATCGTATTGTCGTCTGTCGGCGCCATACAAGTAACATACGGGGGTTTCTTGGTGAAGAAGCCCAAGTTCTCGACAGGCGTCTTATCGTTAAATACGACGAACAGAATTCGCTGGTTGTTGGTACTCGAGTACAACCCGAATGACTTTGACGGAGCAGTTTTTTCAGATGTGTCCGCATACCAATAGGTTGGCGGCGCTTGTTCCGGCAGACCCAAGTAAGTCGAAGCAATAAAAGCAGCTTTAGGATCACTGACCCCCTCCGCTGAAGTGCTGAGCACGTCATCTAGGACAGGTTTCTCTTCTGCTTTCTGTTCCGCTCCGCAAGCCACCAGAAAAAGCATGGTGAGAACGCACGTCACAACCATAATTACTTCTTTTCTTCGAGTCATAATCGTCACTTCAAGAAAATGTTTCCAAGGAAGCGCTGATTATAACCTGATAGCCATGATTATTGTGAAAAGACCGAAATCGTTTCGATTACGGTTATAAACGGACGGAAATGCATTGTAAGAAGGAACGCGATATCCGCAGGCTGATTTCGCACCATGCACGGTATCAGACCAACCCTTCATCCTTGTTTTTAGCAGATTTCTTGGCCGAGCGAAAACCTGGTCACTATATGCGGTGCCTGGCGAACCCGGTAGCCCTGGCGAGTTGTAGCATTGTCAAACTCATTTAGCGAATGCGACCAATTCTCGCTTCCGTTCCTGTCGTTTGGTGACGCTCTGCAAGACGAGGATCGCCATTACGCATACAGCGATGAACCAGAGGCTCATAAGAGTGAACACCGGGAGGCTATTGAAAAATGCGATAACTTCGGGACTGGCATATTTTCGAGCCAGCGGAGAAAGCTGAACTAAGTTCGCCACCCCGAATGCGATGAAGCAGATCCACCATGAAACTATCAGTTTCGAATCGCGACTCAGCTTCCATGCGGCTTCATCGAGTATTTCCGGATTGCTCGCTTTCCAAATCTCAACAATCATGGACACAGGAATATACAAACTGGCAACTGGAATTATCCAGCCAAAGATACAAAGCCATTCCGCGTGAGTCATTCCGACAACATTGAATGTGATCACATTCCTGTATGCCCTGCGCGTCCAGGCGATAAAAAGAATCACCATCACGATATAGACAAGCGTGTGCGACTGGTCGAATACAGCCAGAATCGGAATAATCGATTTCGCAAAGTTACCCGCCCCGGCCGCCGATAGAACATACACAGCGAGCACGCCGGCAATCGAAACGATAGCGATGAAAGCCAAAAGTCCAAGTGCAATCTGAGTCGCCAGAGTAAGCTTTGCCAGCGGTTTGTAGACTGGCTTTTTCACCGACTCATTGTGATCAGATTTATTGCTAGCGGATTTGCCGCCACTCGAATTATCACTGACAGAACTATCGTTACCGGGTTCGTTATTACTGGAATCGTCAATCATCGTTCTCTCTCATTTCGAATGATCTTCTATAACAGCATACTTGCGTTCTTGCCTGGAAGTAATTGAGTGAACAACGAAAATAAATAAAATTCCAGTTGCTATAAAGAGGAGCTCATTCAGGAAAAAGAGTGGAACGCCGACTAAATGCGCAAGCTCCTGCATTCCCATTTCCCTGGTCAATTTGTCAAATATCCTGGCCCCTACCTGCATTATCAAATTTATAGCGTAGAGAATCCAGCATGCAATTATCCGTTTCGAACTTCTGTTGTTATGCCAATCCGTTAAGCTCGCTTGCGGATCGCTGGCCTTCCATATTTCGTTTACGGCACGCATCGGCAAGAACAGATTCACAATCGGAATCAACCAACCAAAAATGCAATGCCAGCTCCGCGTAGCCATTTCTTTTACATCAAACGCACGCAAGTTGCGAAACGCTCGCCGCAGCCAAACGATAAAGACAACACAGGCCGACAGGTGAAACAAGCGTGTGAGCATGTCAACCACAATGGAAAATTCAGCTAGAACCTTCGTAACTCCATCGGCATTATTCATTGAAGAAACGAATATCGCCACGAAGTTTAAAATGGCAATTGCCGAAAACGAACATTGAATAATGGAGAGAATTAGAAATACTTTTGCTGCCTTTCGGAGCGGCTTATAAACGAATGTCTCGCCAGCGCCGGGCGGTGAATGGGGATTCTTCTCTACCGGTTCCTTTTCATCCGCGTCACTGGGCGCTGTTTCACTCACTGATTGCGTTTCAGCCGTATCGTCTTTGTTTGTTCGTTCGTCAGCCATCGGTGTCACATCTAATTACCGGCTTTGGCGCGATGCAGATTACTGTGCTTGAATCCGTACAGCGCGTAAATCACCAATCCGATCGGACATGTGATCGCGTATGCGACAAGAACCATCTGGCTCAAGTTTGCTGCCAGAACCGTGCAACCAATCACGCCCATCCATGCAAGCACCGAATTCACCAGCTTCATTCTCCAGGCGCCGACGCAGACGAAGACGAAAGCAACAAGCGTACCGAGCACCATCATATCGGCAATCTCGCCGAACTCCATGAAGCCTGCAAATGCCGCGACGAGCACACCGTTCAATATAACACCAAACGTTGGGTTTCCCTTGTGCGACTTTTTGAAAATACCGGGCAGCAAGCCATCTTCGGACATGTTCCGGAAGATGCGCGGACCACCCATACAAAGAACGAGAAGCACGTTGAAGATACCGAGCACCGCACCATATGCGATGAGCTTCGAGCACCACGTTTCGCCCGCGTGTTCCAACAACTTCGCTAGCGGTGCTGCCGCTTCGCTGCCTACGAACAAGCTGTTCTGCATCACCTGTCCTGGATGTGCCGGATCAGGTATGAAGCACGGAGCCAAGCCGGTTGCAACAGCCATGACTGTTACGTAAAGGAACGCCACGATCCCTACGCAAAGGAAAGTGCCACGTCTGGTGTCCTGCTGGCTCTTCGATTCGCGAGCGAACGTATACAACGCGTCGAATCCGACGTATGGAAACACGGCTACGGCTGCGCCCTTCAAAACGCCTTCAAATCCCATCGGGAAAAACGGGGTCCAGTAACTGGTATTGACGTGAGGGATACCGGCAGCAAGGAACACCACCAGTAGTGTCATCTTTAAGATAACAAGCGCGAAGTTCAATTTCGCCGATTTACTGACGCCACCAAATGTGAGGACAAGCGTGATTACGAATACCACTGCGATAGCAACGATGTTGATGCCAAACTCATAGTGTTTCGCTACCTCACCAACCGCCTGCCCGGCAGTCGCAACATCGGGCACCATACGAGGACCTGACCAGAACGGACCCAAGTCGAAACCGATTGCGGTCTTCAGATACACGCTCCAAGCGATCGCAACTGCAGCCGCGCCGAAGCTGTATTCCATGAACAAACCGAAGGCAACGACCCAGGCGACTAGTTCCCCAATAGATGTATAGACATAGCTGTAAGCTGAGACGCCGTGCGGCATTTCGCGCGAAAACTTCTCGTAGCAAATTGCCACTATCAGTATTATCAGTCCAGTAATCAAGAAGGACAGAACTCCTGCTGGACCCGCTTTGCCCGCGATAATGCCCGGCATCGCGAAGATACCTGCACCAATCGTGGCGCCAATTCCGAGTCCGGTCAGCATCAGCCAACCGAGGTGTTTCGGCGTATCCGAAGTATCAAGCCCTTCCGGATTAGCCGGTACTCGCCGAAACAGTTCCGTCCCTAACGACATACGCTCCCCTAACTTTGAATCGAACTACTAAACCATTCCGCCCGGCGAGCCTTCGAACTACTGAATCGCCGGCAAATGAAAAACAAACATTTCCATTCGGCGCCCGCAGGACCTGAACATGCTAGCATAGCCGGACTATTTTCTCTTTTAGACCGTGAGGGCTTTCATATGAAGTTTGAGCGAGCTGCAGTTATTGGCGCAGGCGCGATGGGCAGTGGAATTGCGCAGGTTCTTAGCCAGGCTGGAATCGAAGTTATTCTCAAAGATGTCAAAGACGAGTTCGTACAACGCGGACTCGGCAACATAAAGAAGATGTACGACTCCCGCGTCAAGAAGGAGGTGCTGACTCAAGCTCAAGCGGATCAGCTCTTCGGTTTGATCAAGGGTTCCACTACATACGATGACTTCAGCAACGTCGACATCGTTATTGAAGCAGCGCTTGAAGAGATTGATGTCAAGCTGGAAATCTTCAAAGCTCTCGACAAGGCTTGCCCGAAGAAAACCATTCTTGCATCCAACACCTCGGCACTCTCGATCTCTGAAATCGCCTCTGCGACCAAGCGTCCAGAGAAAGTCGTCGGAATGCACTACTTCAATCCAGCTCAAACAATGAAGCTCGTTGAAGTGATTCCAGGCGTTCGCACCTCGGAAGAGACCGTCGCAGCCGCGTTGCAACTGTGCAAAGACACCAAGAAGATCGGCGTTCGCGTCAACGAGTGCCCTGGCTTCCTGGTCAATAGACTCCTCTTCCCCTACATGAATGAAGCACTCTGGGCATTGCAAGAAGGCGCAGCCACACCGCAGGAAATCGATACGGCTGTTGTTGAATTCGGAATGCCAATGGGTCCGTTCACCCTGTTCGATATGACCGGAATCGACATCTGCTCTCACGTTGTCGACTTCCTCTACAAAGAGTACGGTCCGCGCTTCGAGCCAGCTCCGCTGCTCAAAAAACTCGTCAAAGCCGGACAGATCGGTCAGAAAGCGAAAGCCGGCTTCTATCTCCACGAGGGAGAAAGAACTAAAGGCGAATTCCCGCCGGTCAACCCGAAACTCGCAGAATACATCGCTGAAGCCAACAAAGAAGTCGCTCACCAGCGCAAGTCCAGCCGCAAATTCGATGCGGTCCGCGTCATGCTGCCGATGTTCAACGAAGCGATGTACGCAGTTCAGGAAGGCGTCGTCAAAGCTGAAGACGTCGACCTCGGCATGGAACACGGAACCGGTCTAAAGCGCGGACTCCTGAGCCTCGCTAAAGACAAAGGTTTCGACTGGGTTCTTGCCGAAATGAGCCAGTACAACGAAGAGCTCGGAGAGCGCTTCCGCCCGTCGTGGTACCTGAAGAAGCTCGTGCGCGCAGGAGTACACGACTTCTCAAAGTTGGAAGCTGAGCCGGTAGGCGCTCGCTAAGCAGCAAACTAGCTCAGGCCGAATCCAAACTACAGCTGATAAAACATCCAGGAGCGCCCTCATGGACGCACCTGGATGTTGTGTGACGTTGTCCACTTCCGAAGAAGTGGACTTCCTGCTTCACAGGGATCCTCACGAACCTTTTACGGATCCCTCCACGGGCACAACGGGCTCGCCCAGCCCGGCGGTACTTCAGTTTGGTTATCGCATTCAGACGTACCATACATATGTATAGCATATGGATTTCATTTTGGCAAGGACTTTCTTTCAAGTATCGACTCCGCCCGCGGTGCCTTTCATATCCGATAAACACAAATCTTTGGTAACGTTGGATATGAATGGACTATCCTTGATAATTGGTCAATATCATTTTGCTGAGCAACCTTCCAAAAAACTCAGTAAGTGGGTAAGTAATTAACATGCTCCGGTTACTAGCGATCATCTGCTGCCTTTGGTTTCTCTACATCGTGAGGGAAGTCTTTCCGCCGTTTATAGTAGGAGCAATTCTTGCTTACCTGCTCATTCCGGTCGTAAACTGGCTGTCGAACACCTGTAAGATTCCACGCCAGATCGCCGTCGGACTCTTGTACATCGGCTTTTTCAGCGCGCTTGTTCTTTTGAGCCGCATCTTCGGCGGGTCGATTGTCGAACAGGCAAAGATGCTCTTCGACAACCGGCACGAGATGGTGATGAGCCTGCTCACAAATTTCTCCACTCAGTTCAACTGGAACCTCGATGTCCAAACGGCTTCAGTCGAACTGGTTCAAGATCTCGAAAACTGGATCGGTAAACCGTCAGAACTCGTACACCTCACAGAAGTACTCTCCAAGAGCCTTCTGTCGGTTCTCGTCTGCACTGTCTCTTCCATCTATTTGATTATCGACAGCGATCGGGTCGGCAAATTCTTCTTGCGGTTTGTTCCGTACGACAAGCGGCACGCAGTCGTTACGCTCTCCGGGCAGATGAACGTGATGCTCGGCAAGTACATCAGAACGCAAATCTTCCTGGGAAAG
>JADMIO011301961.1_pt1 | contig 54293 bp, 42 predicted proteins | sample 8958161 | NCBI WGS metagenome assembly JADMIO01 (sample SAMN16585339, study PRJNA669376) | soil metagenome | isolation source: Crop rotation soil | place: USA: Cullars Rotation, Alabama | collected 2011
CCGAAGGTGAGCCAGTGTGATTACATTTGCGGCCTAACTGTGGCCAGTCCAGTTACGCTGGAGTCACTAGTATTTAGGTGACACTATAGAAGCGGCCGCGACAACTTGTCCACGTGGAATTCTAAGCTTAGGATCCCAATGTGCTGGAAAGAAAATATATTCGCGGATAGTGCCGTATTTCACCACTCTAGGGCCACCCGAACCATGAGAAACATTGCCTCCGATAAAGCAACTGCCTTTACTTGCCGGGTCGACTGGATAAAGCAAGCCTTTTTCAGCAACTGTATCCATAAAAACCTCCGTGATCACTCCAGGCTCAACTATGGCTTGCAGGTTTTCTTCATCAATATTTAAAATATGATTGAACCGCTCCATCGACAAAAGCACACCACCTTTAATAGCAAGTGCGCCACCACTCAAACCTGTCCCTGCGCCTCTTGGTGTTACCGGTATCAGATTCTGGTTGCAAAGCTTCATCAAAGCAGAAATTTCTTCTGGTGATTTTGGCTTTACCACAACTTCAGGATAATAAGTCAGATCCTCAGTCTCATCATGGCTGTACTTTTCCATCCCCCCATGCTGCGAGATCACAGCATCATCGCCCACAATTGCTTTGATGGCCGATAGCAGCTCAGCGGTTATTTTATTAAACTCCATTTTATGGTTTTGTATAAGTAATTGTAACGCTTGTGTGATCAACCGGCCCCGGCATCGGCGGATGCTTCTTTTTGATAGTCACTTCTGCCTTTTCAATATATGGATATTCGGTTTTAATATCGCTGATGATAGCCTCACCCAAAGTTTCAATTAACTTCCTGGGATGCTGCATCTGGTTATTGGCAATATTATACAACTGCTCATAGTTTACTGTATTGGACAGGCTGTCTTTTTTAAGTTCGCCTGCAGGTGTGAAATCTACCGTTATATCCACCAAAAACTTGCAGCCTAAAAGTTGTTCTTCCGGATAATACCCGTGTTTTGCAAAAAACTCAGCGCCATGTATTTCTACCGTGATCATGGGTCCAAATTTAGTTGATTGAGTTGGATTAAGTTGAAAGGTTGATTGAGTTATTGATTTTTTATTCAACTTAGTCAACCAATTAACCCAAGCAACTTAATCAACTAATTCTCTATCTTTGAGGCACCAATTATTCAATTTTTATGGCAAAAACAGACCTATTTGAAGCTCCTGATTACTTCCTTGTTGATGAATTATTGACTGACGAGCACAAGCTGATACGTGCTTCTGTACGCGACTGGGTAAAAAAAGAAGTAAGTCCGATCATTGAAGATTATGCCCAAAAAGCAGAATTCCCAAAGCAATTATTAAAAGGATTAGCTGAAATAGGTGCCTTCGGGCCAACCATACCTGTGGAATATGGTGGTGCAGGTTTGGATTATATTTCCTATGGTATCATTATGCAGGAAATTGAGCGCGGAGATTCAGGCATCCGTTCAACGGCGTCTGTTCAAGGGTCACTGGTGATGTATCCCATTTTTGCCTATGGCTCCGAGGAACAGAAGAGAAAATACCTACCAAAACTCGCTTCTGGCGAACTAATGGGTTGTTTCGGCCTGACCGAGCCAGACCATGGCTCGAACCCCAGCGGTATCGTTACCAATATTAAAGATGCCGGTGATCATTATATATTAAATGGCGCCAAAATGTGGATCTCTAACTCTCCTTTTGCAGACATCGCAGTAGTTTGGGCAAAAGATGAAAGCGGAAAGATACGCGGGATGGTTGTGGAACGGGGTATGGAAGGCTTCAGCACACCGGAAACGCATAATAAATGGTCGTTACGTGCTTCTGCCACCGGCGAGCTGGTATTTGACAATGTAAAAGTTCCTAAAGAAAACATATTTCCAAATGTTTCCGGATTAAAAGGTCCGCTGGGTTGCTTAAACCAGGCACGCTATGGTATTTCATGGGGTGCAATCGGCGCAGCTATGGATTGTTATGACACAGCCCTGCGTTATGCCAAAGAGCGTGTGCAATTCGGCAGACCTATAGCAGGTTTCCAGCTACAACAAAAGAAACTGGCCGAGATGATCACCGAAATAACCAAAGCTCAGCTTTTGGTTTGGCGTTTGGGAACTTTAAAGAACGAAAACCGGGCTACTCCTGCCCAGATATCAATGGGTAAACGCAATAGTGTGGAAACAGCCATCAATGTAGCCCGCGACGCAAGACAAATGTTAGGCGGAATGGGCATTACCGGCGAATACTCTATTATGCGTCATATGATGAATCTCGAATCGGTAGTTACCTATGAGGGCACACACGACATACATTTATTGATAACCGGGATGGACATTACCGGCGAAGATGCCTTTAAGTAAAGATTTTTGATAATTCTCCAAAAAGCGCTTCAAATCATAACTAATTTCTCTCTTTCACCGTATAAGTGAGCGGTTAGGAATCTCTATTGATGCTTTTATCAAAAACTAAAAACAAGTCGTTTACACTTACCGTAAGTATGTGTATTGCAAGCTTGTTTTTGTATTTTTTCTCATTTCTTATCATCTCATGTAATAAGAAAAGCGTAGAAGCTAACGAGTATTCCGATGCATTTAAACCGGTATTTGCCAACACATCCCATTACTTTGATTTCAACCAGCCTGCCCGTGGGATTTATTATCTCGATTCCGCATACGCGCATATTAAAAAACCTAACCTAAACGACCGGTTCCGCTATTTTGGCTTTCATTACGTTTATCAGAAAAACGCTAAAGGTAACAATAAGCTTGCCCTGGCTTTTGCAGATAGCATGCTTTCTATCGCGCAGCAAAGCGTAAGTAAACAGCAATATGTATCCAATTTTGCCGAAGCTAACTATGCAAAAGGTGACGCCTATTTTAACCTGAACCAGTTTAATGATTCCTATCAGTGTTATTTTCAAGGTTACCTTATCGCGAGGAACTATTTAAACAAGCGATCACTGGCCGATTATACCTATCGCATGGGTATGATCATGTATAAACAGGCTCGCTATAAACAGGCTGCACAATATTTTAAAGACAGTTACGCTCAAAGCCTGCAAGTGCCTGATGATGGCAAAGACGATTTCCCTGCCTTCTATCGTCGCCAGGAATTACTGGACAATATTGCAATAAGCTATAAGCACTGCAACAAAATCGATAGCGCCGTTTTTTACTTTGATAAGACCCTGGCATTTATCAACAGTAACAATGCGCGTTTTAAAAACAGGGCTGATATGCTAGAGATGGCCCGTGCAGTAGTTTACGGGAATAAGGCGGAAGCTCTAATTATTAATAAGCAGTATGATCAGGCAAAAGGATTGCTAAGAAAAAGCATCGCCATTAATGTTAGAAAGGGCGGCGATAATCGCGATGCAGAATCATCGCAAATAAAATTGGCACAAATTTACTTTAATCAGCATAAAAGTGATTCTCTGCACAAGCAATTAGCAAGTTTGCGTAAACAATTAGACATCGTAAAAAACCCTGAAGCTGAAACTGATTGGAACAGGTTAATGGGTGCTTATTACCTGGAGAAAAAGGATGCTGTTAAGGCGTTAACTTATATACAGAGTTATAATGCGCTAAAAGATTCAACGATCCGGAGGCTAAGCACTTTAAAGGAAAGCGATGTAACCCAGCAGCTTGCAAACTTTGAAAAACAATACGAGATTGAAAACCTGAGCAACAACAATAAGTTGCAGAAGATCTATTTATCTGTAGCAGTTATTTGTGCAATAATGGCCATCGCGATCATCTTCCTTATTTGGCGCAACTGGAGCAGGTCAAAACTGGATGTGATCACCGTAAAAAATTTGAACCAGGAGATCAATTCGCAAAAGAAAGATCTTGAAAAAGCTATTGATGAGATAAAGAACAGCAGCCGCGAGAAGGACCGAATTTTAAGGACAGTGGCTCACGACTTACGTAACCCGCTCGGCGGCATAGCGTCATTAACCAGCATTATGGTTGAGGAAACGGGTTATGATACTGACCTGCAATATCAACTGAAGATCATTAAAGATACATCGTCAGACACGCTTGAGCTGATTAACGAAATACTGGAGGCGACTAATAATACCTCAACCGATTTGAAAAAGCAGTTGGTAGAAGTGAATTCACTATTGAACAACAGTATAGAATTATTGAGATTCAAAGCATCCGAAAAACACCAGGAGATCATTTTAGATCCATTGAGTACGGTTGAACAACTATATATCAACCGCGAAATGATATGGCGCGTGGTGAGCAACCTGATCAGTAATGCTATTAAATTCAGTCCGGTTGGTGAAAGCATCCATTTGAAATGCGCCAACGAAGCAAGCTATATTCAAATATCTGTAATAGACCATGGCATCGGCATCCCGGATGATATGAAGGACAAGGTATTCAATATGTTTACCGATGCCAAACGTGCGGGGACTATTGGTGAAAAATCATTTGGTTTGGGACTTTCCATTTGTAAGCAGATCATTGAAAAGCATAATGGCAAGATCTGGTTTGACAGTAAGCCCGGAAAAGGCACTACCTTCCATATTAGGTTACCCAAACCCAAGAAGATGGAACTGATCGTAATGGAGCCGGATGCGGAGACCAGCAAGCAAAAGGTGAGCTAATCCCGGCCTTTCAAAAAATCCGCATACCATTTACCGGAAGATTTGACAATACGTTTCTGCGTATCAAAATCAACATGTATCAAACCAAAGCGGGGATGATAGCCTTCGGCCCATTCAAAGTTGTCGGTTAAAGTCCATACAAAGTAACCCTCTACCCTGCAGCCTTCCTGTTTGGCTTCTAAAACCTGCTTTAAATGATCTTGTAAATAAGCAACGCGCTTCGGATCGTTTACCTCATCACCGATCAAATTATCAGGAAATGCCGCCCCATTTTCGGTGATCAGTATATTTTTGATCTGCGGATAAGCATTAAACTTTTTGATAACACGATATATGGCCGGAGGATATACCTCCCAGCCCATCGCGGTTATATCTACATTACGGTCTTTTGCCTTAACTAAACTCGCGTTGATGTATGGCGTAAAGAATGAGTATCGCACAATCTCCCGGGTATAATTCTGCAAACCAATGAAGTCAAAATCAAATGCCATGTTTTGCTCATCGCCCGTTTGATAGAACTTTTCAAGACCTTTCAAAACCGGAATGTCACTTACCGGGTAACCTAAACCCAGAATAGGTTCAATAAATAAACGGTTGACTAATGCATCAGCTACTTTCGCGGCCCTTACATCCCGTTTGCTGTCTGATCGAGGTTCGATATGTGAGCATGAAAAAGTGGTGCCTATTACAGCCTCAGGCAATATTTCCCGCAGTTTTTTAGCGCCGGCAACCATGCTGAGAACAACATGATGAATAACAGGTAAAAAGTTTTTTAGTCCGGTACGACCAGGTGCATGAATGCCAAAGAAATACCCAGCTCCTGAAAATACGGATGGCTCATTCATAACCATCCAGTATTTCACCCTATCGCCGAAACTTCTAGCGCATAGATCAACAAACTCAGTAAACCACGCCACAATGTCCCGGTTCGTCCATCCGCCTTTATCCTCCAAAATCTGCGGCAGGTCCCAGTGATAAATGGTTACCCATGGTTCAACTCCCTGCGCAGTGCAGTGATCAATTACACGATTGTAATAATCGATACCGGCTTGGTTTACCTCGCCCGTTCCGTTAGGTAATACACGTGTCCAGGAGATCGAAAACCGAAAGTTTGGGATATTTAGTTTTTTGACGAGGTCTATATCCGCCTGGTAATTATTGTAAAAATCACAAGCCACATCTGCTTTATGACCATGCAGTACTTTGCCTTTTTTAGCTGTAAAAGCATCCCAGATAGATACTCCTTTGCCATCTACATTACAGGCTCCCTCAATCTGGAACGCGGCAGTTGATACTCCCCACTTAAAATCTTCCCCGAAAAGCGCTTTATTCAATTGATCCATAAGTTATTGATCCATACACAGGATAACCCGCCATCAAAAAGCATGGTTTGCTTTCAATGGCAGACAATAATATGAATCCCAAATTGTGCAATATAATTGGATATAGAAAAGTAAAACCGATAAAATTGTTTAATGAATGAAAGTTGATCTCATGCTTTTTAAGATCATCCATTCACGGAAACTTCTGAATATTGCTGAAAAGAATTTCATAACGAATCAATTTAATGAATATAAAAGTAGTTGACACATATAACCTTATCATGACGCTAACATTATTTTTATGTTATGCACAAGCGTTGAAAAGTTGACTTTAAACAGACTCAGTTTGAATTGAATCATTTGCACTGTTAATTACATTTGAGGCATGAAAAACTACTTTATCAACCTGCTTCATTACGATCGATATGCTAACCTGCGCATACTGGATGCATTGAATAAAACCGAAGATCGTGCTAAAGCCGAACAACTGATGGCGCATTTATTAATAGTGCAACAAGTGTGGCTGGGCAGATGTTTAAGCAAGCCGGCTAATATTACTTCAACATGGCCCGATTGGAAAGCAGATACCTTTGAGCAGAAGATAAATGATAATCATAAGGAATGGGTCACCTACCTGGAAAGCTTAGATGACAGTGATTTTGAACAAACTATATCATATAAAAACCTAAAGGGTGATGATTTTGAAAGCAAACTAATTGACATTTTAACACAACTAATTAATCACGGAATTCACCACCGTGCACAGGCTGGTCAGCATTTAAAACTTGCCGGAACTGATCTGCCTAATACCGATTATATAGGATTCGTATGGCAGCGATAAAATAATACGACACGTATTTGAGTTTAAACCTTACTTTTGAGCCGAAACGCATCAATATGAGAAAACTATCAGTAATACTTCTTGCCTGCCTGGCCTTCACCGCTTGTTCCGATAATAAAAAACAGGAAAAAGAGCTGCTGGATAAAATTTTAAAGGTCCACGATAAAATAATGAATAAGGACGACATCCTGATGAAAAACAAAATGGCATTGGACAGTCTATTGAAGTTGCCTGGGAAAGATACCGCCGAAAAGACAAATATGAAAGCGGTAGAATTAAAATTAAAAGCAGCAGACGAGGCTATGGAAATTTGGATGCATAAATTTGATCCTGATATTATTACTACCAAATCACATGATGAGATAGTAAAGTATTACAATAGTCAGGAAAAAAGTATTAAATCAGTTGACTCATTGATGAATGCTGCCATAGATGAATCTACCAAATACTTATCAAGCAGATCAAAATGAGAAACACGCTAATAATGGGATTTGCAGCTATATTATTGTGGAGCGCCTGCAAATCCGGTTCTGATAAAAAGACGTTGCCTATTTACGGCAATCGAGAACCTGTAACCAAAACCGTTGATGGCAAACAAGTAACAGACACTATTTATCAAACTATCCCGCCGTTTAAGTTTGTTAACCAGTATGGCGACAGTGTAAGTAATAAAACCCTGAACGGGGATATCTATGTGGTTGATTTCTTTTTCACCACCTGCCCTTCTATCTGTCCCATTATGCATCGCAATATGCTGAAGGTGTACGAAACATTTAAAAATACCGGCAATTTCAAGATCATATCACATACCATCGACCCCAAACACGATACTGTACCTGTTTTGAAGAAATATGCTGATAAACTCGGTATAAGTGGTAACACATGGTGGTTTCTACAAGGTAAGAAGGAAGACATTTATACTATTGCCGAAAAGAATTACCTGGTTGCAGTAAAACAAGATAGTAGCGCCTCATCGGGCGGTTATATTCATGCAGGTTATTTTGTATTGATAGATAAGCAGAAACGCATTCGCGGTTCGTATGACGGTACTGATCCTAAACAAGTGGATGAGCTGATATCAGACATCAAAATCCTCCAGGCCGAACCCGATCAAATGATTGTGCAATGAGTTGGAAGTTAACAGGCAGCCTGATCCTTTTTTTAACTGTTCTACTAATAGCAGCCTGTCAAAGCGATGAGAATTTAGATTTCAAGCGTTATTATTCGTCCGGCGCATTGGTTTATCAGCAGCATTGCCAAAATTGTCACGGCACTAATGGAGAAGGTCTATCAGCACTCATTCCCCCTCTTTCAGATTCAACTTATTTAAGGAAAAATATAGGTTCATTACCTTGTTATGTAAAAAATGGCATAAAAGGTCAGATCACCATAAAAGGTAAAACTTTTGACGACGCCATGCCTGCCAATGATCTCTCTCCCGTAGAAATCGCCCAGGTGTTAACTTATATCGGTAATTCATTTGGCAATAAACTAGATACGATTGATGAGCAATCGGTTCAAAAAGGCCTTACCAGTTGCAAATAACCACTTAACCAATCAACTTAATCCAACTTAATCAACTATCTTTGTGACCGCAAATCGTTCTATCGCTCGTAGCAATATGAGAGGAAAGTCCGGGCAACACAGAGCATCCTGCTTCCTAACAGGAAGGCGCCGTTCAGCCGGCGACAGAAAGTGCCACAGAAAATAAACCGTCCGCTTGCTAGCGGATAAGGGTGAAAACGTGAGGTAAGAGCTCACGGCTTTTCCTGGCGACAGGGATCGCGGTAAACCTCAGGAGTTGAAAGACCAAATAGGTCCTGGAAATGAAGCTGCTCGCTTCTGTATTCGTTTCGGCGGGTCACCAGGATGGGTAGGTTGCTTGAACCTGTCAGTAATGGCAGGGCCAGATTAATGATAGAACCCGACAGAACCCGGCTTATAGCTTTGCTGCTGAATTTAACCCCTTTTCCTAAACGCGAAGGGGTTATTTTTTATTTTCAAAAGTGTTCGCTTTTCTATACAATTTTATAACTTAGCACGTTATCATTCTACTGAACTTATAAAAAACATGGCTAAAATTCTAATTATTGATGATGAGCGGGCGATCCGTAGTACACTTCGCGAAATACTTGAATACGAAGATTATGAGGTTGAAGATGTGGATAATGGCATCGACGGACTTACCCTGATCCAAAAAAACAACTACGACCTGGTTTTATGTGATATCAAAATGAACCGCATGGACGGTATGGAGGTGCTCTCTGAAGGGCTCACCATAAAACCCGACCTGCCTTTTATTATGATATCTGGTCACGGAACGGTTGAAACAGCTGTTGAAGCCAGCAAAAAAGGCGCGTTCGACTTTATTTCCAAACCACCTGATCTGAACCGCCTGCTGATCACCGTTAGAAACGCTTTGGATCGCGGGAACCTGGTTTCTGAAACAAAGGTTTTAAAGCGGAAGGTTTCCAAGGTTCGTGATATTTTGGGCGGCTCCCAGCCTATTCAGAGAATAAAAGAAACTATTGAGCGTGTAGCCCCTACTGATGCCCGCGTATTAATTACCGGTGCAAATGGTAGCGGTAAAGAATTGGTTGCACGTTGGCTGCACGAAAAATCAAACCGTTCTAATGCGCCTTTGATAGAGGTGAACTGTGCCGCTATTCCGTCTGAACTGATAGAAAGTGAATTGTTCGGGCACGAAAAAGGGTCATTTACCTCGGCAGTAAAACAGCGTATAGGCAAGTTTGAATCTGCTCATGGCGGTACCCTGTTTCTCGATGAAATTGGCGATATGAGTCATTCTGCTCAAGCTAAAGTATTACGTGCCTTGCAGGAAAATAAAATAACCCGTGTAGGTGGCGAAAGGGAAATTGAGGTAGATGTACGCGTGGTTGCTGCAACGAATAAAGATCTGCTGAAAGAAATTGAGGCCGGCAATTTCCGTATGGACTTGTATCATCGCTTAAGCGTTATCCTGATCCATGTACCACCGCTTTCAGAACGCAGGGATGATATTGGCATGCTTACTCAGAATTTTATCGAGGAAATATGCAATGATTACGGCATGCCGCCTAAAAAAGTGTCTGAAGCTGCCGTTGAAGAGTTAAAAAAACTGCCATGGACCGGTAATATCCGCGAGCTGAGAAACATGGTGGAACGTTTGATCATCCTCAGCGATAAAATAATTACCGACAGCGACGTAAAGGCTTTCGCAAACCCTTCAGCGGTTGTTCCGGTGACTGGTGGTGCTTCAGCTGCTGCTCAAACAGATTTCGATCAGTTTGCTAATTTTCAGGAGTATAAGGATTATGCTGAGCGCGAGTATATTAAATTCAAGCTGGAAAAGAATAACTGGAACGTATCAAAAACTGCAGATGACATTGATATTCAACGCAGTCACTTGTATAGTAAAATCGAAAAGTTTGGCTTGAAACGCGGAGAATAAATACTATCGTATGGCGCTTGGGATGAAACCAAGCGCCATAAATCTTTTATACCTTCTATTGAAAATTTCTTCCTTTATGGAACACCTTTTCTAATCCTTTATGCTGATCCGGCATAGTATTTCTACTATCGGGAATTGATGCCGTTCTTTCATCTGCCCGTGATAAAGAAAGCACCGGTACATCTTCATTTTTATCAGGTACCAGCTCCGATAAATATTTTGACAGGTTATAACAGCGGTTAACGATCACATGGATAACTAATCCTTCGATCTGTAATTTTCCTTCTACCATAAGTAATTTAGACTGTAATATTTCTTTCCGGTATTTATCAAACAACTTTTCCCAAACCACCAGGTTAGAGAACCCGGTTTCATCTTCGATAGTTATAAACAAGACCCCTTTAGCTGTGCCAGGGCGCTGTCTGACTGTTACCAAACCTGCAACCTTAATCAAATCCCCATCTTTAAGGCCTGATAATTCAGCAGTTGTTTTTACATGCAGCAAGTTTAATTTCTCACGGACAAAGCTTACCGGATGCGCTTTTAACGACAAACCTATGGAGGCATAATCCTGAACTACGTGTTCTGCCTGGGTCATAAAAGGCAGAGCCAACTGAAGCTCTTTTGTACTTTCAGAAAGTTGGCCGGTAAACACCCCTTTAGGTTTATCACCCAGAGCTGCTACTTCCCATAAGGCCTGTCTGCGATCAAGATAAAGTGATCTGAACGCATCTGCATCAGTCAGCTTTTCAATAGCAACTTGCGATATTCCTGCGTCACTTAACTGATTGATGCTGGTGTAGCCATTCCCACGCGCTTCAATTAATAATTGCATTTCATCCTCTTTCAATCCTTTTACCTGCCGGAAACCTAATCGCAAGGCACAATATTCACCGTCTTTTTCTTCCAGTGTGTTATCCCACATGGAATGATTAACATCTACCGGGCGCGCTTTAACACCATGCTTCTGAGCATCAATCACAATTTGGGCGGGCTGATAAAAGCCCATAGGCTGACTATTTAGCAAAGCTGCTGTGAAAACATCAGGATAATGGCATTTTAGCCAGCAAGAGATATAAACTAAGTGAGCAAAACTAGTGGCATGACTTTCAGGAAAGCCATAACTGCCAAACCCTTCCAATTGTTTAAATACCCGATTTGCAAATTCTTGTTTATAGCCCCTCTCCACCATTCCATCAACCAACTTTTTCCGATGCTGGCTCACCAACCCTTTCGCCTTAAAGGTTGCCATGCTGCGTCTTAAATGATCGGCCTCAGCTGGTGTAAAACCTGCTGCCACGATCGCGATTTCCATTGCTTGTTCCTGGAATAATGGTACGCCTTTAGTTCTACTTAAGATAGATCTCAATTCCTCTTTAGGATACTCTTCAGGTTCTTCTCCGTTACGACGACGCAAATAAGGATGCACCATATCCCCTTGTATCGGGCCAGGACGAACTATAGCGACTTCTATTACCAGATCATAGAACACTCTTGGTTTTAATCTCGGAAGCATTGACATCTGTGCCCGGCTTTCGATCTGGAAAACGCCTAATGTATCTGCAGCGCAGATCATATCATATACTTTTGGATCGTCCTGAGGGACATTTTCTAAAGTAAGGTCGAGATCATAGCTCGATTTAGCCAGATCGAATGCTTTGCGTATGCAGGTGAGCATACCAAGCCCAAGCACGTCGACCTTTAATATTCCGAGGTCTTCCAAATCATCTTTGTTCCACTCGAGCTGTGTACGATCTTGCATGCGGGCGTTCATCACCGGGCATATATCTGAAAGCTTACACTGAGTGATAACAAAGCCACCGGTGTGTTGTCCTAACTGTCGCGGAAAGCCCATTAGCTGGTCGGTTAGCTCCAAAACTTTGAACAGATGCGGATCATCTGGATTTAATCCCTGCTCCAGTATCCGCTGACGATCAAATGCTTCTTCCGAAAAATCCCATATCGCGCCTGAAAGTCTTTTGATGGTATCTTCGGATAGGCCCATCGCTTTGCCCACATCACGGATAGCACCTTTATGCCGTTCCTGGGTCACCGTAGCAACTATGGCAGCGTGTTCACGGCCATAGGTTTCATATATCCATTGTATGATCTCCTCTCTTCTTTCATGCTCGAAATCAACATCCACATCTGGCCATTCATCTCGGGCATCAGACATAAACCTTGAGAATAGCATTTTTGATTTAGTTGGATTTACCGGGGTTATACCCAGGCAAAAGCAAACTGTACAATTGGCAGCGGAGCCTCGCCCCTGGTGCAGAATACCTAATTCTGTAGCCTTATTGGTATATTCGTATATCCTTAAAAAGTAAGGAGCCAATTTGCGACCGGCAAAAAATTCAAGTTCAAACTCGATCTGCGTAATTATCTCGGGAGTTATTTTATCGCCAAGTAGTTTTTTAGCACCGTTCCAGGTATGCTCGGCAAGATGCTCATCTGCTGTCCGTCCATCCGGGCTTTTCCATTCTGGTTCTAAATATTTCAAAGTGTCCAACGAAAATTGGCAAGCATCAGTTATTTCCTGTGTCCGCGTTATTGCATCAGGATATTGACGAAATAAGCGCTCCATTTCAACAATAGTTTTTAAATGGCGCTCGGCGTTAGCGTACAATTTAAATCCACCATTATTTATAGTGCATTTCTCGCGGACACAGGTAACCACATCCTGCAACTCACGCCGTTGCACTTCATGATAACAAACATCATTAGTTGCTACCATCGGTATGCCTAATTGCGAAATGCGATGAAACCGTTTAGCATCATCTCCATTATAAGTCCGGTTAGCCGCTATATAAAGATTATTACCCAGCGCGTTATGATATTCTTTGATGTCCTTTTTAAAAGAATCATCAAAATTAAACCGTTCATTTAAAGCTTCAGGTGCGATAGCAATAAATTTTATCCCTTCGGCTTGTTCAAAAACATCCTTTTTATACAGATCACATTTGCCTTTCTCAGCCCGCAAATTGCCTTTGCTGAGTAAGGCACATAAACGCCCCCATGCAGTGATATCGGTTGGATAGGCAAGCAAACTTGGTCCATCCAGCAGATCGAGCCTACAAGCAGGGATAAATTTTATTTCTTTTTTTGAAGGATCTTTTAAAGCCTGTGCGGTTTTATGTGCGCGTACCACACCGGCTACACTGTTACGGTCGGTAATTGCAATCGCTGTATAACCAAGTGCATACGCTTGCTGCACCAACTCTTCAGGGTGAGATCCGCCTCGTAAAAAGCTAAAATTGCTGGTTACCTGTAATTCCGTGTAATCCATAATATCAGGCAAAAAAACCATGAATAAACCATTCCCGGGGTTGGTCATCAGAATAATGCCCGGCACGAAATAACCAGTAACGCTGCCCGTCCTGGTCTTCTACATAATAGTAATCCCGGTGTTCTCCATTTTCAAGCCACCATTCGCGCTCAATACGTTCCGGGCCATCCGCTTTTTTTATTTGATGAACCTTTTTCTTATAAACAAAAAGCATTGGTGGGTAATCCGGTATCGGGGCTGTTACCTGTATCTGCTCAGGCTTTTGTAATAACAGGGATGGTCGCGGCCTATCCGTACGCCAGGAAGTCATCCGTTTATCTTGTAAAGTTTTGGCTGGTTTTATTGACCGTTCGGGCCAATGGCACTCCTGTGGTAAATAGCGTTGAATGCTCGCTGAACCAACCTTATTGGATATTTTGTCGAGGAGCTCAGCCAGGCGTCCATCCTCTAACCCTCCTGCTGTAGTTGACCAAAGAACCTCCTGTTGTGGTTCCACATCTTCTACTTTTAATGCATCCAGCGTAAATAATTCTATGCCTAAAGCAGGTTCGATAAGTGGTATTTTTAACTCAAACAGTTTAAACAGGTGATCGATATAACGCGATGCATGGCCTGTACCTATGCTTACCTGTATGATCTTGTCATCCACCCGGTAGCATTTCAAAATGGCTACTCTTAATCCCTTTCCTTCACCCTCTAAACGGCGACAAACAGCTTCCAGCAACTTTTTGATGGCGATTTCGATCCCGGTAGCTGTCCTTATAGGTTCCAGGGATGGCAAACGTTCATGATAAGGTTCAATAGGTTGCAACAGTTGCATAGGCTCATCTTCATTACCTAAAACCTGATCCAACCGCGTTAAAAAATCCTGCCCGAAACGCCGCCGCAATACCGAGCGCCCCATGCCAATAAATCCCTGAATAGTATAAAACCCTAGCTTCTGCAAACGTTCAAGTGTTAGTGGCTCCAGTCTTAATGCGGCTGGTGGCAAAGACAGTAGAGCTTCGTTTTGCCCACCTTCTTCTATTATAGGTTTTACTTTACCAAAATGCGCGACCGCCCAGGCTGCTCCTATCGTATCAGCCATAGCGCCCCTTGCATCATAACCTTTACTTCGAAGTGTTTTGATAATTGCACCCAGGTAAGCACGCTCGCCACCCCATAAATGTGCGCAGCCTGAAATATCCAGTATTAATCCGTCAGGCATATCTACAGCGATCAATGGGCTATAGCGTATGCACCATTCGCCCAACGCTTTTAAAAGCTTGGCGGGCTGTCCCGGTATATCATCCATCATTTCAAGGGATGGAATAATGGCCCGGGCATCGGCCATGGCCATTCCGGTAGTAATTCCCTGCAGTTCGGCCAGTGCATTAGCTGCAGTGATTACCACCCGCCCCCTAACCGATGTGGTCAGAACAAATGGTAATTCACGGAATTCCGGATGTTTAAGTGTCATCCAGTCGGTCATCAAATGACGGAACCATATAACAACAAAACGTCTTTTTACCATTAACCAGCCCTCCTCTCCAAAGCTTCGTGCGCTATTACTTTTTCATCAAGCAATACAAAACTTCCGCCTGCCCATTCCATTCGCCAAACTCCCGGATTACCATTACGAACCTTAAGCAGCTCCACCTCCCAGCGCGGAAAACCTACGCCGGGTAAGCCGTCTTCCGTTTCACTTGGTATTGGCGATATCCGCCAGCGTGCCACACAAGTGCTTGTTTTAGCTTTATAAATATCCGTGCGTAAAATAAAACCCGTTACCTTGCTACTTTCAACTGCCAATTGTAACCGGCGTGATTGAGCAATATTGATATCCTCCAATTCTGATATAACTGCAGTCAACCCTTCACATTTTAAGGCTTCTTCCGTTACCCAAAGCACATCCCGTTCCCACTTCAGGTCTATAAATATGACCCTGTCAGGTTCTATATTAAATATGCTCAATGAAGATGGAAATAGTTTTCTTGATGAACCTATCCAAAGACAGGTGCCACCTTGTTTCATCAACGTACCCAATATCCCTGCTATAAAGCCGGATGTTGCTGCCGACTGCTCCTGTGTCGGGCAAACCAGCTCATGTAAAGCACCAACAGGAAAAACACCATTCGGAAAAGCGGCTTCTATCGGTCCAAGGCCAAAAGTATCAGCATTATCTGCCTGGGGTGGTTTAAATCCCTCCCAAAGCAAAATATCTTTTTGCAACTTGCTGATTATGTCTCTTTTGATATCCGGCATAGCTATTTACTGCGGACAACAAAAATACTAATATTTTTAGCAATTTATATATAAAAATGTGAAATTTATTTTGATTAGGCTTAAAATAGATAAGGGCATGTCACCTAAATACCTAATTCAAAACGGCATTCCAAAATGTCACCTTAAAAAGCTATTTTTGCGCTTCAAATGGAGCACATTCGTAATTTCTGTATTATAGCACATATCGACCACGGTAAGAGTACACTTGCCGATAGGTTATTAGAATATACCAATACTATTACCCAACGCGAGTCGCAGGCCCAGTTGCTGGACGACATGGATCTGGAGCGTGAACGCGGTATTACCATCAAAAGCCACGCCATCCAAATGGACTATGTTCTTGATGGTCAGAAGTATATTCTGAACCTGATCGATACACCCGGACATGTGGATTTTTCATACGAAGTTTCCCGTTCTATTGCAGCTTGCGAAGGCGCATTGCTGATTGTAGATGCTGCGCAAGGTATACAGGCACAAACTATTTCAAACCTTTACCTGGCTTTAGAAAACGATCTGGAGATCATACCTATACTAAATAAAATGGACCTCCCCGGCGCTATGCCTGAGGAAGTGAAAGATCAAATTGTCGATCTGTTGGGTTGCAAACGAGAAGAAATCCTTGCTGCTTCAGGAAAGACAGGTATGGGTGTGCATGAGATCCTAAAGGCTATTGTTGAGCGTGTCCCTGCTCCTGTTGGTGACCCGAAAGCCCCCCTGCAGGCATTGATATTCGACTCGGTGTTTAACTCATTTCGCGGTATCATCGCTTACTTTAAAGTTGTGAACGGGGAAATCAGGAAGGGTGATAAAGTAAAATTTGTGGCTACCGAAAAGCAATATCTTGCAGATGAGGTAGGTACATTGAAGCTAAACCAAGTAGCAAAAGATGTAATAAAGACCGGCGACGTAGGTTATATTATCTCCGGTATAAAAGAAGCTCGTGAAGTAAAAGTTGGTGATACCATAACACATGTAGAACGCCCATGTGAAAGCGGTATACAGGGTTTTGAGGAAGTGAAACCAATGGTATTTGCTGGTATTTACCCGGTTGATACCGAGGATTACGAAGAACTTCGCGAATCGATGGCTAAACTGCAGTTGAATGATGCGTCGCTGGTTTTCGAACCGGAATCATCTGCCGCTTTAGGCTTTGGCTTCCGTTGCGGCTTCCTCGGGATGCTGCATATGGAGATCATCCAGGAACGCCTGGAGCGCGAGTTTGACATGACGGTAATCACTACCGTACCCAACGTATCATATAAAGCATTTACAACAAGAGGGGAAGAATTACAGGTAAATAATCCATCTGATTTACCCGATCCAAGTAAAATTGACTTTGTAGAAGAGCCTTTTATCAAAGCCGCCATAATTACCAAAGCCGAATTTGTAGGCCCGGTAATGTCATTGTGTATTCAAAAGCGTGGTGCTATTGTCAATCAATCCTATTTAACTTCAGATCGTGTGGAGCTGATCTTCGAAATGCCGATGGGTGAGATCGTGTTCGACTTTTATGATAAACTGAAAACCATTTCTAAAGGATACGCATCTTTTGATTATCATCAGATAGGCTATCGCCAGTCGGATCTGGTACGTTTGGATATACGATTGAATGCGGAACCTGTTGATGCCCTGTCATCATTAATACATCGCAGCAATGCTTATGATTTCGGCAAAAAGATATGCGAGAAGCTGAAAGAGTTATTACCACGCCAACAGTTCGAGATTATTATACAGGCATCTATCGGTGCTAAGATCATCGCTCGTGAAACTGTGAAGGCTTTACGTAAGGACGTTACCGCAAAATGTTATGGTGGTGATATTTCGCGTAAGCGTAAGCTGTTGGAGAAACAGAAAAAAGGTAAAAAACGCATGCGCCAGGTTGGTAACGTAGAAATTCCTCAATCAGCATTTATGGCGGTTTTGAAACTTGATTAATTATTAAAATGAATGAGAAAATATCTGCAAATAAGTTTTCGAACTCTTACAGGTATCAGAACATTTATTGACTTAGGTGATTTTTCTTATGGCGAATGGATAATTTACGACAACAATATTCCAAAATACCATGTCGGATTTTCAGACATATCGTCAAGCTCAAACAAACTTTTACTCTCATTATTAAATAGCAAAACGGAAACAATTGAAAGTATACTCGAAAAAATAAATACAAAAAATAATACCAGGTTATCGTTAGGGAAAAGGCCTTTTATTGAGATTATTGAAAAAGAGGAATCAATAGAATTAGACTTAACACCATTACCAGATCACTGGCTTGAAAATATATAAGATATGCAGCTTTTAGACGGAAAATACGTATCAGAAAAATTAAAGGGCGAAATAGCTGAAGAAGCAGCCGAAATTTTATTAAATACCGGCCGCAAGCCACACTTGGTGGCGGTACTGGTTGGTCATGATGGTGGCAGCGAGACCTATGTTGCCAGCAAGATGAAGAATTGCGAAAAAGTAGGTTTTAAATCTACCCTGGTGCGTTATGAAAGCGATGTTACTGAAGAAGAACTACTTAAAAAAGTAGCAGAGTTAAATGCTGATGCGGATATTGACGGTATTATCGTTCAATTGCCGTTGCCAAAACATATCGATCCTGAAAAAGTAACCGAACAAATCGATCATCGTAAAGACGTTGATGGCTTCCACCCTATCAACCTGGGCCGTATGCAGCGTAATTTGCCATCGTTTATTCCGGCCACTCCTTACGGCATCACCTTAATGCTGAAGGAATATGGTATAGATACTACCGGCAAACATTGTGTGGTAGTTGGTCGCAGTAACATAGTCGGTTCGCCGATGAGCATCCTGATGGCGCGCAATACGCAACCTGGCAACTGTACTGTAACCATCTGCCACAGCCGCACACCAAATATTAAAGATTATACCCTGCAAGCTGATATTCTGATCGTAGCCATCGGTAAAAAGAACTTTATTACTGCTGATATGGTGAAGGATGGCGTGATCGTAATTGACGTGGGCATGAACCGCGAAACGTCTACAATTACCAAATCAGGCTATAAACTGTATGGCGATGTTGATTTTGAGAACATTGCGCCAAAATCATCCTGGATCACTCCTGTTCCCGGCGGTGTTGGATTGATGACCATTATTGGTTTGCTTAAGAATACTTTAGCGTCTGCTAAGAAGGAAGTTTATTCGGAATAGTTAATTGGTTGATTAAGTTGAATAAGTTGATTGAGTTAAATATAGGGTAACCTATTAAACAACCACTCACTTAATCAACCTAATCTAACTTAATCACCCAAATATTCCTCCGGTATCAAATGGCTTTCATTCTCGTCACTCCAGGCCATCGATAGTATGCGCCAGTGACCTTCTATCTGCACAAATTGGATGAAATTGATGCCACGTGGCAGTTTTGGCATCTCATGATCGGCGAAATTATATTCGTACACGCTGATACGGTGTGCAACTTTACCGAATATTTCAGTGCTTGCGTGCAGTTCACGCTGCATAAACTGCTCCATTGCACCGTCTGCTACCTGAGACTCCATCGCCTTTACAAAACTTTCGGCTGTGAAACTGATGGGCTTGTTAAAAGTGTTATTGATTAGTATACCCGCACCATAAAACAATATCTTCACCGGGGTAAAATCCGGCGGTGCCGAATGGTCAAAACTGATTGCCTGGTAAAAATCTTTAGCCAGGTAATCGATCTCTGCAATACTCATGACTTAAATGCTTGCTTCAAATTATCCCAGAATGAACTTATACCTATATGAATTATCCCGTCTTTTATCTCGACCAGATAACTCTCGATATAGTCATTCTGTCCCTCGCTCCCTTTACCGGTCTCCAGGTTAAATGAATAACGATGCAAGGGGCAAATAAGTTTTCCTTCTTTACACCATCCCTGCGTCAGGTCGCCGCCGGCATGAGGGCATTTTGCGCCAAGTGCATATACTTTTTCATCAACACTTACCAGGCATAGCGTTTTGCCGCCTGCTCTTACCTTTTTTATAAATGGTTTTCCGGTGAGTTGTATATCAGGAATGGGGTGCCAGGTCATATAGATCAAAAGTCGATCTTCAAATTCATTACGTTTGGATCCTTGATGATCTCATCCATATTGGTTTGCAGGATAACCCTTTTTCTGTCGGCAGAGAGCACCGCTTTTGGGTTATTTATTTTCTTTACAGGCTTGGCAAAGTTCAGGATCACTTTGTAAGGCATATCGATCAGCATGGCTTTTGCCATAGCGAAGGTGGATTGTGTCTTCTTCAGGAAAGCGTTGAACTTAGCTTTATCGATAATACGGTAAAATTTATGCGGACTCACCTCATAAGTATAATAATCCTGCCCGCTTATCAGCTGACTGGCATCAAAATTACGGGTGTTTTTATCCTTGGTTACCCCCTTGAGGTTACTGTTAGATTCTATTTTTGAGATGTTGCGCAGGTAATATTGCAGATCAGCAGCGTCTTTAGCATCATGGGTTATGGCGATTTTCATTAGGCTTTTCTGAAGATTCATCTTTACATTCAAATTGCTGCTTTTGGCAAGATTTGTCTCATCGAGCGTCATGCGTTGCTGAGTGCTGTCTGGCAATGCGCTATAAAAGTTAAGCGTGGTATCTTTTATGACGGCAAACTGGGGCGTTTCTTTTACAGAGTCCGACATCAGGTTCATCAAAACCGATACCGCCTTACTCATATCAAAACTGTAGGCCACTTTGCATGAGCCGTCGGCCCTGAAATCATAATGCTCCTCTACATCTACGCAGGATGTCAGGCAAAAAATCGCCAAAAAAACACCAAAAATGTAGAGTTTTCGCATAACTAAGAATTTAAGTAATAATAAAAAAATAAACTGATTTTTAAAAGTGAAAAACACAAATAATCCATTGAGAAAGAACCTATTGATTACCTTATTTTTAGGTTTATCCTTTTAAAGTAAAAACCATACACGTTATGCTATTCCGTTTCCCGTTCTCAGCTTAAAAAGGTAATTTTGCCGCTTAATTATGGCACACCAGGTTCCGGAAGATGGCACATTACTTCCTTTGATGGAAGAATTTTATACAATACAGGGCGAAGGATTTAATACCGGGAAGGCCGCTTATTTTATCCGCCTTGGCGGATGCGACGTAGGCTGCCACTGGTGCGACGTAAAGGAAAGCTGGGATGCTGAATTACATCCACTTACAGCAGCTGATGTGATCGTGGAAAATGCTTCCAAATACCCTTCAAAAGCGGTTGTGGTTACGGGTGGTGAGCCCTTATTATATAATCTCGACTATCTGACTGCACAAATGCAGCAAAAGGGCATCAAAACGTTTATTGAGACATCAGGTGCTTACCCCCTTTCAGGTAACTGGGACTGGATATGCCTTTCGCCTAAGAAATTCAAATCGCCGTCACCGGGTATTGCAGCGCACGCAGATGAGCTTAAAGTGATCGTTTTCAATAAGTCGGATTTTGCCTGGGCCGAAGAACATGCCAAACTGGTATCGCCTGATTGCAAACTCTATTTGCAGCCCGAATGGTCAAAAGCGAAAGAAATGACGCCGTTTATAGTAGACTATGTAATGAATAATCCCAAATGGGAAATATCCCTGCAAACCCACAAATATTTGAATATTCCCTAAAACACGTAACTTAGGTTATTAAATACCGTATTAATTACCTACAATGAAAGTTTTTTTCTTATCGGTATTTTTTCTATCTCTATTTATCTCTTTATCTGCCCAGGAAAGACAATACAGCACTACTAATGAGCAGGCTATCAAGCATTATGCTCTTGCCAGTCAGAGCCTGGACGACCATATGTATGATGAAGCCGTGGTTGAGTTACAGAAAGCAATAAGTGAGGATTCTAAATTTATTGAGGCCCATGCCCAGTTAGCCGACATTTACCGTAAAGAATGGAAATACAAAGAGGCGGTAGACCAATACCGACAATGCCTGAAGCTTAATCCTGATTTTAATGAAGGTATATACTTTAAGATGGGCGATAGCGAAATACACCTGGCTGCTTATGCCGATGCCAAACAACATCTTGAAAAATACCTGACATATACTGAACACCTGACGCCGCAAAGCACATTTTTGGCTCAAAAGCTCTTGAAAGATTGCAATTTCAGCCTGGATGCGTTACAACACCCAGTGGATTTTAAACCGGTTAATATAGGACCGGAGATAAATACTGCTGATGATGAGTATTTCCCGGCGTTAACTGCCGATGAGAACACCATTATATATACACGGAAAATTAACAACAACGAAGACTTTTATAAAAGTGTCAAGATAGCTGGCAAATGGCAAACTGCTGTTCCTTTGAGTGATAATATCAATACGCCGAATTATAATGAAGGTGCATTGTCGTTATCACAGGATGGCAAAGTGCTGTTCTTTACCGGGTGTAACCGTCCGGACGGGTTAGGCCGCTGCGATATTTATATCTCACAAAAGAAAGGTGAAGGCTGGAGCAAACCTTATGATATCAGTCCACCGGTAAATACGCCGGGATGGGAAGCGCAGCCCTCCATCAGTTCGGATGGACGCACGCTTTATTTTGTAAGTAACCGCAAAGGTGGCTATGGAGGATATGACATCTGGAAATCGACATTAACTGACAAGGGTTGGTCGGAAGCCGAAAACCTTGGGCCTAATGTCAATACTTCATTTGACGAGCAATCGCCCTTTATTCACCCTGATGACAGCACATTATATTTTTGTTCGAACGGCTGGCCGGGATTAGGCGGAAAGGATTTGTTTGTTAGTCGTTTAGGAAAAGATGGCAAATGGCAAAAACCGGAAAACCTGGGATACCCTATTAACTCGAGTGGTGATGAGAATGGGTTGACTTTGACAGCAAATGGCAGCTATGCTTTATTTTCATCCAACAACCTGAATGGTGCGGGTGGTTTTGATATTTACACTTTTGAACTTCCTGAAAAATTAAGGCCGCACCTGGTGACTTATGTAAAAGGCATTGTAGAAGATGCGGTAACCAAAGAGCCATTGGAATCAGCAGTAGAGATAATTGACCTGGCAAACGAAAAACCGGTTTTCCAGGATTACAGTTCGGAGGATAAAGGCGATTTTCTTGCCACGCTGACGACAGGGCACAACTATGGGCTTAACGTTTCCAGGAACGGGTATCTGTTCTATTCGGCTAACTTCTCATTAGTCGGGCACAACGATAAAAACCCATTTGATATTCTGGCTTTGCTACAGCCTATTGAGGTGGGCAACAAGGTGGTATTAAAAAATATATTCTTTGATACCAACAAATGGGATATTAAAGATGAATCAAAACCTGAATTGAAAAAACTGATCGACTTTTTAGAGTTAAATCCAACTGTCAAGATCGAAGTTTCCGGGCATACCGATAATGTCGGAACTGCGCAATCAAACCAAATACTTTCCGAGAACAGGGCTAAATCTGTTTATCAGTTCTTATTAGGAAACGGTGTACAGGCAGACCGCCTTGTTTATAAAGGATATGGCGAAACTGAGCCGATAGTACCTAATGACAATGATGAAAACAGGAGCAAGAACCGGAGAACGGAATTTAAGATTGTGGCTAAATAATCACCTATATTGCTGTTCAACACGAATAGCTTTGCCTTTCTCAAAATATATAATCAAAACACTAGGATCTATATTTAGTATCTCCGGTTTAGTACCTAAATCATAAGCCCACTCGTCAAGATTATCTTTGTTGCCTTCATTTCCCAATAGAGTTCTTATATCGTTTTTTGTTTTTCCGACTAGAACTTTGCTATTTATTATATCGTCAGATAACTCATAACGTTCGTCTTTATCTACCATCCAGTCACTACGGTTGAAACTACGCTTTGGGTAATAGTTCATCCAATAGATCGATAAATTTATAATTCCTATTAAAATTAATGGAGTTGAAATGACAGTAATACTCCAAGTTGCGATTCCACGTTTCCGTTTATGTTGAATAAACTTTCTAAATATTTTTCTCCAAATAAAGAACATAGGTAGTCCTAATAGCAATAACACAATTATTACCATCAAAACGAAGCCGGATCCTAATCCCAAAATTGTTTGAGAGTTTATGTTAAAATCCATTTATGGAAAGGTAATAAAAAAAGCCGGACAAATAATCCGGCTTCATTCTATAGCTTTCTGCTTTAGTTCTTCGGCTTTCCGCTTAATTCCCCATTTCAGACATAAACTTGATACGCATCAATTGCACTTCTTCGCGGGTATAGTCGTCAGAGCCTAGTTCAACCAGGGCATCATCAATTGAATCTATTTCAGCTGATTTAAAGTAATCAAATACCTCATCCTGCTTGTCTTCATCAATCACTTCATCAATAAAGTAATTCAGGTTGAGTTTTGTGCCTGAGTTAACAATAGATTCTACCTCACGCAATATCTCTTCGTAAGTAAGCCCTTTTGACGCAGCAATATCTTCCAGGTTCAAATGGCGGTCGATATTCTGGATGATATAAACCTTAAGCGCAGATTTATTAGCAGCGCTCTTGATTACCATATCAACCGGGCGATCGATCTCGTTATCCTCGACGTATTTGTTGATCAGATCGATAAATGGCGCTCCAAATTTCATGGCTTTGCCTGCCCCTACGCCTGATATCTGTTTCAATTCTTCAGTTGTAATAGGATAATGCGTACACATTTCCTCCAATGAAGGATCCTGGAATATAACAAACGGCGGCAAACCTTTTTGCTTGGCGATCTTCTTGCGAAGATCTTTCAGCATTTGCAGCAATTCGGCATCCAATGCGCCTCCACCCTGTTTCGGTCCTTCTGCATCATCATCATCATCAGTCGCACCCATAGGCCTGTTCATGATGAAACGGATGCTGTGCGGGTTATCCAGGAAGGTGTTGCCCAGTTTTGTTAAGCGCAGCACACCATATTGATCTATATCCTTTGAAACGTAGTTATTCAGGAGAGCCTGTCTCAATAACGAATTCCATAAATTTTCGCCTTGCTCTTTCCCTGAGCCGAACACGTCCAGCAAATGGTGCTCGTAGTTATGTATCTGCGGGTTATCCTTGCCCATCAATACACTGATGATATGCGCATCATCAAACTTCTCACCAAACTGTTTGATCAGGCTTAATACTTTATGCAAGTGCTCTTCACCGTCAAAATGTTCTTTATGGGCGCAGCAATTGTCGCACATGTTGTTGCAACCTGCTTCGTTGAAGTTCTCACCAAAGTAGTGCAACAATTGTTTACGGCGGCATACAGACGATTCCGCGTAATCAATTACCTCTTTCAATATCTGTGTACCGATCTCACGTTCTGACACAGGCTTATCCTTCATGAACTTTTGCAGCTTATCGATATCCTTTTCCGAATAGAAAGCCACACAAACGCCTTCGCCACCATCGCGACCCGCACGACCGGTTTCCTGGTAATACCCTTCCATGCTCTTCGGCATATCGTGGTGAATTACGTAGCGAACGTCCGGTTTATCGATACCCATACCAAAGGCTATGGTCGCAACGATAACGTCCACATCTTCCATCAGGAATTTGTCTTGCGTATCGGCACGTACTTTCGAATCAAGCCCGGCATGGTAAGGTAAAGCCCTTACGCCATTCAGGTTGAGTGCTTCCGCAACTTCTTCTACCTTTTTACGGCTCAGGCAATATATGATCCCTGATTTACCAGGGTTTTGCTTAACAAATTTTACAATCTCCTTTAAAACGTTCCGTTTTGCTTTTACCTCGTAAAACAGGTTCGAGCGGTTAAAGGACGACTTGAATACCGTTGCGTTGTTCATCTGCAGGTTCTTTTGAATATCCTGCTGAACTTTAGGTGTTGCAGTGGCAGTAAGAGCGATGATAGGAATTCCTTCACCGATATTGCTGATCACTTGTCTTATTTTACGGTATTCAGGCCTGAAATCGTGGCCCCACTCAGAGATACAGTGCGCTTCATCAACCGCAACAAACGACACTTGATTGAGCCTCAGGAAATCAATATTTTCCTGTTTGGTCAACGATTCTGGTGCGACATATAAAAGTTTGGTTTTGCCACCAAGTACATCTTCTTTTACCCGGGCTATCTCAGCCTTGGTTAATGATGAGTTCAGGAAGTGGGCTATGCTGTCAGAGCCTCCAAAGGCTCTCAATTGGTCTACCTGGTTTTTCATCAGGGCTATCAATGGCGAGATCACAATCGCTGTTCCGTCGCTCATCAATGCTGGTAGCTGGTAACACATAGACTTACCCCCACCGGTTGGCATAATCACGAAGGTGTCATTACCGGCAAGGATATTGGTTATAATCGCTTCCTGCTCCCCTTTGAAGTTATCGAATCCGAAAAAATTCTGCAGGTTGTCAAAAAGCGACCGTTTTGTTTCAATCATTATTCAACTTATCCTTAATTATAATTTAAAACTCAAAATAACAAATTTTTCTAAATAAACGCGGGGTTTTGTTTAAAATTTTATACAAAAATGATTTTTAAATGAAAACAATTTATTTTTTATAATCGTTTTAAAACCGGTTAAAAACAGCTGCACTTTATGTAATTTTATTTAGTATATAATTTACAGAATATTCTACATTTTTGCCGTTAGTTTACAGCAATAAAATTCTTTAAAAACAAACATGAATAAAGACTACTATGCTATCATCATGGCAGGCGGTATCGGAAGCCGTTTTTGGCCGATTAGCAGAACATCGTATCCTAAACAATTTATCGACATCCTTGGCACAGGCAAAACACTGATACAGAATACTTACGAAAGATTTTTAAAAGTTTGTCCTAAGGAAAATATCTACATTGTTACCAACGAAAATTACCTTGACCTTGTAAGAACACAATTGCCGGATATGGGCGATCAGCAGATACTGACCGAGCCTGTAATGCGTAACACCGCACCCTGCATAGCCTATGGTTGTTTTAAGATCGAAAGTATTAACCCGAATGCATCCATCGTCGTTGCACCATCGGATCACCTGATATTGGACGAAGCTGCTTTTATTACGGCTATTGAGAAGTCGCTGAAAATTGCTTCAGAAAACCAATGCCTGATCACGCTGGGCATTATGCCTTCTCGTCCTGATACAGGCTATGGCTATATTCAGTACACAGACCAGGTAATTGGGGACGATTTTCATAAGGTAAAAACCTTTACCGAGAAGCCAACATTGGATATTGCCAAGACCTTTCTTCAAAGCGGCGATTTCCTGTGGAACGCAGGTATTTTCATATGGTCGGCCGATGCGATATTGAAAGCATTTAACCGCTATCTCCCGGATATGAATGAAATATTTGCCGACGCAAAGCCGGTATATAACTCTGCTGATGAGAGAAATCACATCAACAAAGCTTATTTGCAGTGTACCAATATCTCAATTGACTACGGCATTATGGAGAAAGCAGATAACGTTTACGTGCTGCCTTCTGAATTCGGTTGGTCCGACTTGGGTACATGGGCATCTATTTATCAACTTGCCGAAAAGGATTATGTAGGCAACGTAGTTATACCATCAGAAAAAGTGATCATGTACGATTCATCCAATTGCATGGTGAACGTACCGGGCGAGAAATTGGTAGTGTTACAAGGCCTGCATGATTACATCGTTGTAGAATCAAACAACACCCTGCTCATCTGTCCGCGCGACCAGGAACAGAATGTAAAACAGGTAGTAGCTGATGTGAAGGCGAAGTTTGGGACGAAGTATATATAGTTTAGTGAGTAGTTGATTGAGTTAAGTGGTTGATTAAGTTGACCTTTTAACTCAATCAACTTAATCTAACCTAATCAACTACTTAACCCTTTGGCGGACCGCTTCATACAAAATAATCCCTGTCGATACAGATACATTTAACGATTCAATTTCACCGAACATTGGAATTTTAGCCAGATGATCTGAAATGCGGATGATCTCGTTGCGGATACCATCTTCTTCTGAGCCCATGATGATAGCAGTTGGTGAGGTATAATCTGGTTTGTAAATATCTTCTGTAGTTTTTTCGGTGCAGCAAACCAGTTGCAGGCCAGATTCCTGCAGGAAGCGGATGGTCTGCATAAAATTATCATGTCGACAAACCGGAATTTTGTATAATGCTCCTGCGGATGTTTTGATACCGTCGGCATTGATCTGCGCTGAACCTTTGGCAGGAATCACAATGGCATGCACACCTGCGCACTCGGCTGTGCGGGCAATGGCGCCCATATTGCGGACGTCGGTAATGCCATCCAGCACTAAGATCAGCGGTGTCTCTCCTTTTTCAAATATTTCCGGGATAATGTTTTCTATCTTCTGGTAAACAATCGGCGAAATAACAGCGATCACTCCCTGGTGATTCTTTTGGGTGATGCGGTTAAGCTTTTCTACAGGCACCTGCTGACCAACAATGCCGTACTCGTGCATCAACGTCTTAAGCTCCGCGATCAGGCCCCCTCCGATGCCTCTTTGTATGTACAGCGACTCGATCTCTTTGCCCGAACGAATTGCCTCTATTACGGCACGGATCCCGAAAACCATCTGGTTATTTTCCCTGCTGTCCCTGTTATGATAAGCCATTATTTTTAAAGTATTGAAGCGGCAAAATTAGCCATATTAATTGTATTGCAATGAGCCAAAAATGTATAGCATTTTTTACCAATTTTCTAAAGTATATACGGCAAGTTCAATTTACTAACAAGTATAAATAGTAGCTGATTTACAGCGACAAATTAAATTTCCCAACAAATCATTGTTAATTAATTATTTACAAATTATTTAATTTCCTGTCGGTTTGGGCTTTAAAAAAAACTTCAAAAAAAGATGTTAACGTATAAGTAAATCGTGAATTTTTCGTATATTTTTGGGTTATGATTCTGGAGAACGATAACCCTTACAACAAGCCCACTACCAATGATAGACGAAGCAGAATTACTAACCCAACACCCTACGGCGGTCTCGGTAAATTACCACCTCAGGCAGTCGATCTGGAAGAGGCGGTGCTCGGTGCACTGATGCTCGAGAAGGATGCCTTATCCTCTGTTATCGATATACTTAAGCCCGAGGTTTTTTATAAAGACAGTCACCAGAAAATATTCAAAACTATACGGCACCTGTTTGAAAAAACATCACCGGTGGATATCCTGACCGTTACGGCACAGTTACGCCAATTCGGCGAACTGGAAATGATAGGCGGCGCTTATTATATTACTGAGCTCACCAACCGGGTAGCTTCTGCTGCGAATATTGAATACCACTCGCGTATCATCATCCAAAAATTCATTCAGCGCGAACTGATCCGCATCTCAACCGAAGTGATTAACAGTGCTTATGAAGATACTTCAGACGTACTGGACCTACTGGATAAAGCCGAAAAGAACCTTTTTGACATTGCGCAGAACAATCTTCGCCGTGATTCCCGCAAGATGGATGACATCATGCACGAGACCCTGAAGGAGATAGAGGCATTGAAGGACAAAAAAGATGGTCTTACCGGTGTTGCCTCAGGCTTCACTGAACTGGATAGAATGACCTCCGGCTGGCAGAAATCAGATCTGGTGATCATAGCGGCCCGCCCTGCAATGGGTAAAACGGCGTTTGTGTTAAGCTGCGCGCGCAATGCGGCTGTTGATTTTAACCGCCCGGTTGTGGTGTTCTCGTTAGAGATGTCTTCAATACAGTTGGTTAACCGTTTGATATCCGGTGAAACTGAAATTGAGCAAGAGAAAATACGTAAAGGCACCCTGGAAGAATGGGAATGGCAGCAAATACACTCCAAAATAGGCAGACTTGAACAGGCACCGTTAATTATAGACGACACCCCTGCATTGAATATATTCGAGTTCAGGGCAAAATGCCGTCGTTTAAAATCACAACACGATATCCAATTGATCATCATCGACTACCTGCAATTGATGCAGGGTAAAAGCGGCGATGGCAAAGGTGGCGGTAACCGTGAGCAGGAAATTGGTAGTATATCCCGTGCGTTGAAATCGGTTGCAAAAGAGTTAAACGTTCCGGTAATTGCACTATCACAGTTGAGCCGTGCAGTAGAAAACAGGCCGGGTGCCTCAAAACGGCCAATGCTGTCCGACTTACGTGAGTCTGGTTCCATCGAGCAGGATGCGGATATGGTACTATTCCTGTATCGTCCCGAGTATTACGGCATGACCGAGGATGAAGACGGTAACCCAACCAATGGTGTAGGTGAAGTTATTATAGCCAAGCACCGTAATGGTGAAACGGGCATTGTGCGATTGAAGTTCGTAGGTAAATTCGTTAAGTTCCAGGATCTGGATCAGGGCATGGGCGGTTTCGCGCCGCAGGGAGGTACTCCATTTGCCGGCTTAACCCCGTCGCAGGACTTTGACAAGCCGAGCAATTTTATCATCCGCCCGTCAAGAGCAAATGAAATTGATGACGATGATGCTCCTTTCTAGGGTGTAAAGGTTGAAGTAGTTGTAGTGGTTATAAAGGTTGCAAGAGTTTAAAAATGCTAAACGTCTACAACAACTACAACCTCTTCAACTATTAATAACCAATCTCAAAATATCAAACCCAAAACAACCCCGATTACAATAACGATCGGGGTTTTTACTTTGGTAAAATACAGCAAAGCGAAAGAACCGATCATCAATCCATAAGCCATCCAGTTTGCGCCAAAGGGCTTTGTCAATAAGATCAATGCGGTTGCCATGAAGCCTACGGCAACTGCGCTGATACCGCTAAGTGAATTACGGATACGGGTTATCTTTTTCAGATCCTCCCAAAATGGAACTATAAATAAGATCAATATCAGACCAGGCAGATTTATTCCAATGACGGCTATAACACTGCCAAGAATTTGTCCCCATAAACCCAGGCCTTTGTTACCCAGCGTCATGCTGCCGATAAATGAGGTGAAAGAGAATGTGGGGCCCGGAAGCGCTTGTTGCAAAGCAAATCCCGATAGGAATTCGGAGGCTCCCAAGTAGTGCTTTGCTTCCACAAATTCAGTATACATCAGGGGCACAAGCACTTGTCCACCTCCAAAAATGAGGATACCGTTGCGGTAAAAATTTTCGAACAAACGAATAGGTAAACTGAAAGGCGATGTTTGATTGATAATAGCACCCAGAGCTGCAAACGCCAACAGGATACCAATAAAATAGAACATTTTATTAGGATTCACATTGGCAAACAGGCTTACCCGGAGTTCATTTTCCTGCGGCTGTGTTTCCAATGCTGACGAAATAATTCCGCCTAATAAAACCAAAATCGGGAAAGCGTAAGCATTCTGCAATATCAACGTAGCAATAAACGCTCCAATGGCCAGCATTGTGGTCACCTTTGTTTTCAAGAACTTTACGGCAAAGGTGTAGGTAGCATAGGCTACTATTCCTACAGCGATCGGCTGCACAAAACGCAATACCTCATTAAATCGTGCGTGCGTCAGAAACATCTTATAGCTGATAGCCGCAATCCCCATAATAGCCGCCGAGGGAGTTATCCAGATCAAAAAAGTAATAATGGAAAGCCGCAACCCTCCTACTTTCCATGCTATACCCACAAGTGTTTGGGTAGATGATGGCCCTGGTAATATCTGCGCCAAGGCATTCAATTCCATTAACTCCTGTTCGGTAATGTAGCGGCGTTTCTCTACAAACTCGCGCAGCAAAATGGCTATATGCCCCTGCGGACCGCCAAAGGCAGTGAAGGTGTAGATCAGTACATCACGAATAAACAGTAGTTGACGTTTCCTCATTAGTAGTTCATTGGTTCAGTTGTTCATTGGTTTATTGGTCTTACATGGTTCATCAGCTATTCAATACTAATGAGCAAATGAGGCAATGAACTATTGAACGTTTTAATAGTCGTCATCCTCATCCCAACCCGTAGCCTCACGGTATACGGCCTGCAGTTCTGAAAACGCATGATTGTCCCGTTTTCGTTTAGCTGCTTCCATCCCTTTTTCATAAATGCTTATTGCATCGTCTTTGCGGTTCAGCGCTTCGTATAATTTCCCGAGATGATAATAGGTTCCTACGTAATCCGGGTGATTTCTTACCAGGTTTTCGTAATACTCCAAGGCTTTTTCAGTATCGTTTAGCCTCAGGTATTCTGTGGCCAGGGCATATTGCAGGAATTCATCGTTTGGCTCGTTCTTTAAAAATTCCAACAGCTTTTCTAATCGGCTCAACTCCATTTTAAACTCTCTCTTTTTTATCTAAATTTGCGAAACCTATTTCATGAAAACTATTTGGTGTGTTCATGAGTAAAAGTATAAAACCATAACACATTGTAAAGATCATTTGCCAATTTAAAACAACAGCCTGATGAAGATACTGGTATGTATAAGTAATGTTCCTGATACGACGACAAAAATAACTTTTACCGATAATAACACCCAATTTAATACAAACGGCGTTCAGTTTATCCTGAATCCTTACGATGAGATTGCATTATCACGGGCTATTGAGCTAACCGAAGGCGGTAAAGGATCGGTAACTGTGATCAACGTAGGCGAAGCAAATACTGAAGCGACTATCCGTAAAGCATTGGCCATTGGAGCTGATGATGCCGTCCGTATCAATGCAAAACCGCACGACGCCTGGTTTGTGGCCTATCAAATTGCACAATACGCCAAACAAAATGCTTTCGACCTGATTTTAACAGGAAGAGAGTCGATAGATTATAATGGCTCAAAAGTAGCTGGTATGCTGGGCGAACTTTTGGATATTCCATCGGTATCTATCATCAAGAAATTGGATGTGGATGGTGACAAAGGAACTGTTGAACGTGAAATTGAAGGTGGTAAAGAAATATTGACGATATCTTTCCGGTTTGTAGCAGGTACAGCTGAAGGTGTCGCTGAACCTAAAATACCCAACATGCGCGGTATCATGTCGGCACGTACTAAGCCGCTGAACGTAGTTGAGGCAGCCGAGGTGAAAAACACTTCAGAAATATTGAGCTATGAAACGCCTGCACCACGCGGACAAGTGAAACTGGTAGCCGCAACTGAAGCAGAAAAATTGATCGGTTTGTTACATACCGAAGCCAAAGTGATATAATTTAAAAAGATTTTACGAACCGGATCATATATGTCAGTTTTAATATATACAGAGAATGCCGAGGGCAAATTCAAAAAATCAACTTTTGAAGCCGTTTCTTACGCCCGGGCAATTGCCGATCAAACCAACACTAACCTTATAGCCATTTCAATCGGTGATGTAGCTAACGATCAGCTTAGCTCGCTTGGAAAATACGGAGCAGATAAAGTACTTAACGTATCAAATGCCCAGTTAAAGAACTTTGTTAACCAGGCTTATGCATCGGTTATCGCTTCTGCGGCGAAAAAAGAAAGCGTTGATATTGTGGTTTTATCCAACTCCTTTTCCGGACGCGGTTTAGCGCCACGCATTGGTGTTAAACTGGAAGCAGGCGTTGCCGATGGCGCAGTAGCCTTACCAGAAATATCAGGTGACAAATTCACCGTTAAAAAGACCGCATTTTCTGGGAAAGCATTTGCTACGGTACAATTGATCTCGGCTAATAAAGTAATTGCTTTGGTGCCGAACTCCTATAAAGTAGTTGAAAAACAAGCAGCCGGAACTGTTGAAGCGTTTTCTGCAGAAACCAAGGAATCAGATTTCAAAGCGATGGTAAAAGAGATCGTTCGTTCAACAGATAAAGTATCTCTCCCGGATGCTGAAATCGTGGTTTCTGGTGGCCGTGGATTAAAAGGCCCTGAAAACTGGGGAATGATAGAAGAACTGGCTGATCTGTTAGGCGCAGCTACAGCTTGCTCCAAACCTGTTTCGGATGCCGGATGGCGCCCGCATAGCGAACACGTTGGGCAAACCGGTATAGCTGTCAGTCCAAATTTGTATATTGCAATAGGAATTTCGGGCGCTATACAACACCTGGCAGGCATCAGTTCGTCAAAGGTGATCGTGGCGATAAACAAGGATCCGGAAGCACCTATTTTCAAAGTAGCCGACTACGGGATAGTTGGCGATGCTTTTGAAGTAGTACCACAATTAATAGCAGCAGTTAAAGAACATAAAGCATCAGCATAAATAAGAATCAGTGATGGGTAATAATATGAAAAAAATCAAGCTGGATATCGTAGGGCTATCGTATAGTCAAACTCAGTCCGGCGCTTATGCACTGGTTCTTGGCGAGGTAAATGGTCGCCGCCGACTGCCGATCATCATCGGCAGCTTTGAAGCACAGGCTATTGCTATCGAGATTGAAAAGATGACCCCGAGCAGGCCGCTAACACATGACCTGTTTAAAAACTTTGCTCAGGCATATAACATCACCATCCAGGAGATCATCATTTATAACCTGGTTGATGGTATATTCTATGCCAAGCTGGTTTGTTCAGATGGCAAAAAAACAATTGAGATAGATGCACGTACTTCTGACGCCATCGCTATGGCCGTTCGCTTCGATTGCTCTATTTATACTTACGAATTCATACTTTCCACTGCAGGTATCGTGATCGAGGGCAACGACTTTGTTTACCTCGAAAACATGAGTGATACAACCGAAGAAAAAGCTGTTACCTCTCCGAGCACTAGCGGCTATGCCTCATCAAGCATTGAAGAGTTGAAAACCAAACTCCAGGAAGCTTTAGCTGAAGAAGCTTACGAAAAGGCTGCTAAAATTCGTGACGAACTGAACCGCAGAAAAGCATCTTAAGTTAGATTTGAGACGTGAGATTTGAGATATGAGATAATACCTACCTCTTCGTCTTTCTGATTCCACATTTATTTCGTTATTTTTCGGCTTTTGATCTCAATAGTTATGGCTTTTAATAAAACCGGGGCGCTTTATGAATATTAAGTTCCGCTTAATACTGATGAACTTCATGCAATATTTTATATGGGGTTCCTGGCTTCTTACTATTGGTGCTTACTGGTTTCAGAACAAACATTGGTCGGGTGCGCAATTCGGAGAGATTTTTTCCACTATGGGTATTTCGGCCATTTTTATGCCTGCTCTTACCGGAATTATCGTCGACCGGTGGATCAATGCAGAAAAATTATACGGGATAATGCATATCCTTGGGGCTTTATCTCTCCTCTCGTTACCGCTCGTAACTAATCCAAGTGCTTTTTTCTGGGTAATGTTATTAAACATGGTGTTTTATATGCCTACCATATCATTATCTATAACTGTTGCATATTCGGCTTTAAAGCAAGAGAATATAGACATTGTGACCAATTACCCGCCCATACGCACATGGGGAACCGTCGGCTTCATTGCGGCATTATGGGTAGTAAGTCTGACGCACAGCGAAACTACTGCTAATCAGTTTTATATAGCGTCTTCAGTGGCATTTGGATTAGGGGTGTTTGCATTCACGTTACCCAAATGTCCGCCACTTTATACAAAAACAGAAAACAAGTCCTTTGTAGAGTTATTCGGTTTAAAGGCTTTTGCTTTATTCAAAACACCAAGATTTGCGGTCTTTTTCACTTTTTCAATGTTACTTGGGGCAGCCTTGCAGTTGACCAATGCCTATGGTGATACGTTTTTGCATGATTTTAAGAATGTAGCACAATATAAAGATTTGGCGGCGGTAAAATATCCTGCTATCATCATGTCGATATCACAGGTGTCAGAAACACTTTTTATACTCGCCATACCCTTTTTCCTTCGTAAGTTTGGTATTAAATACGTCATGTTGTTTAGTATGCTGGCCTGGGTATTACGATTCGGTTTCTTCGCTTTTGGTAATCCTGATGGTGGCTTATGGATGATCATATTATCCTGTATAGTTTACGGCATGGCGTTCGACTTCTTTAACATTTCTGGTTCGTTGTTTGTCGAAACACAAACAACGCCTGAAATAAGGGGTAGTGCGCAGGGTTTATTTATGATGATGGTTAACGGCTTTGGGGCAATGTTTGGAGGTCTGATCAGTGGCGTTATTATTGACAAGTATTTTACCCTGGCCGATCATAGCAAAAACTGGCACGGCATATGGCTTAGTTTCGCTGCTTATGCACTAGTTATAGCGGTGATCTTCCCTTTTGTATTCCGGTATAAACATACTTCTGCATTAAAACAAGCTACGAAACATATCTGATAAGATATTAAGTCATGAAAAAGCACTACCGCCACGAAAATGATTGTCTGAATTGCGGCACCATCATTCAGGGCCATTATTGCCATAACTGCGGCCAGGAAAATCTTGAACTCCATGAAAGCTTTGGTCACATGATGAATCATACCATCAGCGACTATTTTCATTTTGATCACCAGTTTTTTCATACGCTAAGACCACTGCTGTTTAAACCCGGTTTTCTTACCAATGAATATATGGCTGGCAGGCGCGCACAGTATTTGCACCCTGTTAAAATGTATATTTTTATCAGCATTGTTTATTTTCTATTGCTGTTTAAAACCAATGGAGATAGTAACATAGTGCATGTTAACGAAAATGGAAAGCAAGCCAAGAAAGAAGCAGTTACAACAAACCAATCACGAGAAATTGTAACAGATTATAAAAACACTCCTAACGGCTGGTTCCGCCCAATAACAAAGGATACTAGTTATACCGAATATCTTGCTAATCAAAAAAAACTGGCTGAAAATGACCGAGATGGCTTTTTTGGACGAATATGGAATAAAAAGGCATTTGAGTACCGGGAGCAATACGGCAATCATGCAAAAGAAGTTTTCCAGGAAGAGCTAAGGCATAATATACCTAAGATGATGTTCCTGTTGCTGCCGATATTCGCCCTTATACTCAAGGTCACTTTCTGGAGGAACAAAAAATTTTATGTTGAGCACTTGATTTACTCCTTCCACTTTCATTGCTTTTTGTTTTTATTCCTGGGCGTAGTTATGCTGCTGCAATTAGTATTAAACCCAATTAGTAAAAGCATTATGGAATGGCTAATGCTGCCAGCCACACTGTATATAATCTGGTATATCTACCGTTCACTACGTACAGTCTATCATCGCAACATTTTCCGAACCATCACTAAAATGATCGGGATGTGGATCATGTATTTTGCAGCCCTGACTTTTTGTGTGATGCTGGTACTTTTTATAACAACAATAATTTAATTACAACATAGGTTTAAGTAAACGCTATAAGTTATTTAAATTTAATTTGTTATATTGTTCTGCAAAGCCTCGAGTGCATTAAGCAGGTACGCCATCGGGGCATTCCAGTTAATAGCAACTTCGTTAGCTGCATAAGCCTGATCGTTATCGATATAAGCCTGGTCTGGGATAGATGACGGAAGCGGAATATGATCCTCATCGCCCGGATTTGCCCCCCCCGAGAGCAAGCCTGGTATTGGGTCGACAATACCATCAGCTACAGATGGTCGATGATGTGGATGCATAGGCGTTTTGCTTCCGTAACCAGTTACAAATGAATATCCCGCACCATTCCTGCCTAAAATATAGTCCAGGTTGTCTAATGCATATTTTAAATACTTTTTATCACCCGTAATTTTATAAGCTTGTATCAACGCTATTCCCTGGTTGGCAGCTACAGAATTGCTACCCCAAATGAAGTTGGCCTTCTTTTTATACATCACCGCTTTGTAGGCAGTCTTGTCGGCGTCTTTAATCAAACCGTTAGCATAATTCACGATACGCTTTTTTATCTCGGCAATATTCTTGTACCCGGTACCTGCCACGCGTTCACTATTTCTGGCAATCGTATAGTACCCAAGCACACGGACCTGGCTCCAGGATGGCAGGGGCATTTTAATATCAGGAATAACGTTGATCTTGTGAACGTATTTGATGTCTTTTAAGGTGACAAACAATTCAGACGCCGCCCAAATGAACTCATCCCGCACCTCGCCATCGCCATAGTCACCCGTGGTTATTTTTGGTTTGAAATTATCATTCAGTACATATTTATTATAAATAATATGAGGATGGCTTTGTGCCCACTCCCACGCTTTCAAAGCAGCTTCCCGGCATGAATCAGCAAAATTTGGCAGCTGCACCTCATATTGCCTGAACACACGGGCAGATTGTGCCATCACAGCTGCAAAATCAAGCGTGGCTGCAGTGCTTTTCTGGATAAGATACCGTGGCTCCGTTGCTTTATCAGGCATTTCCATTTTATCAAAAGCCGCATTGGTCAATTTGTGATATACGCCGCCATCAACAGAATCCTGCATGGTTAACATCCACCGCAGGTTCCAAAGCGTTTCATTTAACAGATCGGGTACTCCATTACCGCTTTCCGGGATATTTAGTTTAACGGTTTTCATGTACTCCGGAAAGTCCTCGTAAAGCGACAATAATGTATAGGTTGTAATACCGCTGTTAACGACGTATTTATTGTAATCGCCTGCATCATACCAGCCACGTGACGAAGAAACTATAGCGCCTTCTGGTCGGCCTTCGCTCACAGCTGAAGCATGTATCAATACCTTATTATCAGGATGCCCCATTGCCCGGTGCCATTTGCCGGCATATTTCTCTAAAAGCGGTGTGGAAGCCCGCATAAAGTAAAATGCCTTTATGGTAGCATCTGCAACTTCCTGATGAACATTCCTGGAAATGCTAAAAGGGTAAGACGTGCCCAGGCCAGGGACATTTAAGACATATTTCCCAGGCTTGGAGAAAGCAGAAAAATCTGCGATCCAGGTATATTGACCTGAAAAGTCGGGTTGGCCAGACTTTTTAAGCTGACCTTTGTAAACTACTTTCTTGTCTGTCGACTGTAGTGTAAAGCTTCCTTTTTTGTTGGTTAGTACAACGGCTACTTTAGGAGCATTAGGATAAAAACCGATCTGGTTGAGCCTTATCTTGTCTTTCCCGGCATCTGATTTAAATTGGGCGGAGACCGTCAAACAAGAAAAAAACAGGAGAGAGAGTGAAATGTAAAGGGCTTTCTTAAACATAAGCTTTAATTAGCCCTTAAATTTACTGTCTTTATGCGATACCTGTAATACTAAATACCTGATTTATAATACATGTTTTTAACAAATCATGGTACAATAGCAACCTCGCATGCGTATATTATGCTAAAATATAGCAATGACTTCCCTTGAATTAATTCTGTAATGATAATTTTCCCTGGTAATAATCGAGTATTTTGCTATTAACAATATAGTCGTACCTGGCACTTATCAAGTTTACTGTAGCAGATTCAAGGTTATTTTTGGCAATAATAAAATCAACTGACGTCAAAACACCGGCGTCAAAACGAAGTTTGTAAATGCGATAACTTTCTGTATACGCTTTCACCTGTTCATTTAGCGACTGATATTTTTTATAAGATGCCATCATATTATAATAGGACTGCTCTATGTTTTGCTTTAACGCGATTTTTGAAGTTTCCTCCACATCCTTTTGATACATAGCATTTAATTTTGCTTTTGCTAGTGTATTGCGCTTAATGCCATTTGAAAAGATTGGAATATTTAAGCCTAAAGCTACTGAAGAGTTATAGTTGTTTTTAAGCTGATCTCTGTAAGCAACGGAATGAGATACGCCGCTGGAATCCTGTTGGCTCGCGGTATTTGAATAAGCTGTCGACAAATTTCCACCAAGTGTTATTGATGGCAACAAAGCCCCTCTTAACGCACTTACATTCTTTTCAGCACTTTGACGGGTTAAAGTAGCGGCTTTTACAGCGGCAAATTGCTGTAATGCAGTATCATAAATTTTAGCCGGGTCAGCACCGTAGTCACCCTGCATTTCTTCGGCGTTCAAGCCCTCAAATGATGCTCCGGGTTGAAACTGGATATTCATCAATTGAAACAAATTTATTTTGGAAGCATCCAGATTATTTTGGGCATTAACTACCGAAACCTCATTACTCGCAAGCGCACCCTTTTGGTCTGTGAGGTCTGATGCTGCCTTGTTAGCGCCTTGCTGCTCCAGCACGTTCATTCTATTAACTGTCTCCTGCTGTACAGCCAGAGCATTTTTACTGGCAGTTAATATCTCCTGGTTATCCAATATAGCCAAATAACCGACGATTACCTGAACTGTGATCACATCCTTCGCTGCCTGGAAGTTCATTTTACCAGCCTGATAAGCTAGCGACGCTGACTTAATCGCATTTTGTAGTGCAAACCCGTTAAATAGAGTCAGGTTACCATTCAAGTTGTAGCTATCATTCGTTTGTGATTGATTTACATAAGCATTGGTAATAGGGCTGATACCACGACCATTGTAAAACGACCGCGAAGCATTTGCACCAATTGAAGGCAATAAATTCTCCCTGGATTGTCTTAGATCGATCCGTGCCGACTCAGCATTTATTCCGCTTTGCTTTACCTGCAAATTATTCTTGACAGCAATATCAAGGCATTTTTGCAGTGTAAATGCGGTGTCCGGAGCTTGTGCATACACGCCAAGAGTGCCTGTTATAAAAAGAAGTGTTAATATGTATTTACTAAAACGCATTGTATATGTTGTGTTATTTGTAGATCAGAATTTTCTTGAGGAACTGATTTTACCGTCCAGAAGATCAATGATGCGGGTGCCGTATTCCGCATTTTTTTCAGAGTGTGTTACCTGTATAATAGTTACGCCATCTTCCTTATTTAACTTTCTGAACAGTTCCATTATCTCCTCACCCTGTTTTGAGTTTAGATTACCGGTCGGTTCGTCCGCAAGTAACAATTTGGGTTTTGCGATCAATGCACGGGCTATACCCACCAATTGTTGCTGGCCACCTGATAACTGAGCCGGGAAAAGATCTTTTTTACCTACTATCTGGAACCTGTCGAGCATATCGGCAACCATAGCTCTGCGTTCAGAACCTTTAACATCCTGGTAGATCAGAGGTGTTTCGATGTTTTCATAAACTGTTAACTCATCGATTAAGTGATAAGCCTGGAAAACGAATCCGATATATTGTTTATATAAAGCTGAACGTTGTTTCTCTTTAAGCTGATGCACAGCCTGCCCCATAAAATAATGGTAACCCTCAGAAGGTTCATCCAGCATCCCGATAACGTTCAATAATGTAGATTTTCCTGAACCCGATGGGCCCATGATAGATATGAATTCGCCTTCATCCACTTCAAGGCTGATATCGTTCAGTACAAAATTTTTATTTCCGCCTGCCTGGTAATATTTGGTAACGTGTTGTAATGATAACATTTTTTAAAAGTTGAATTGTGAAACGAATTAATAGATTACTGATTTAATAATACTAATTCATTTTGGCATTAATCAATCAATAATATACCAAAGTTTCAATTATCTATATATCAAATAGTTATACAATATTTGTTTTTATTCACTGTTCGCTTATGTAACATGAAGCGTACGGTTATGATACAGTTGTTTGTTGGTTAATCAGTGGCCGGTGATGAGTGATTGGGCGATTTTGATACATAAAAAATCCCTCTCTGTTGAGAAGGATTCTATTATTCCCCTGATAACTAGTCACCGGTTAACTGATCACTCACTCCGAAGACTCTTCACCGGATTCGCCAACGCCGCTTTAACGGCCTGAAAACTGATTGTCACAATAGTGATCAGCATAGCAGCGATTGCTGATAGCAGAAATACTCCCGGACCGATGGAAATATGATAATCGTACTTTTTGAGCCATGGCGACAGAAAATACAAAGCCACCGGCGATGCTATAACACAACTGATCACAACCAACAATATAAAATCTTTTGACAACAGCATCCACACCTGCGAGATAGATGCGCCAAGCACTTTGCGGATACCGATCTCTTTGGTGCGTTGTTCAGCTAAATAGGCTGCCAGGCCAAATAATCCTAAGCAGGATATAAATATCGCCAGTCCGGCGAATATCCCGGCCAGTTTACCTATCAGCACCTCCAGGTTAAATTTCGCGTCATATGCTTTGTCTACAAAAACATATTCAAACGGAAACGCAGGGTTATATTTATCGAATATCTTTTTCACCTTATCCATTGCTTCATGTGGATTTACTCCCTCAGTTAAGCGATAGATCACAAAATTACCACCACGGCCATGGTTGAATACAATCGGCTCAGCCGGTGTAAACGGCGATTCCATTAAAGCATTCTGTACTACCCCGATAATGCGTACCTGGTGTGAAAGACCACCGAAAGTGATTAATTGATTGAGCGGTTGTTTAAGCCCCATGCGCTTAACAGCTGCTTCATTTACAATTACGTTTAAGGTATCAGACGCCCAATCTGATGAAAAATCGTGCCCCTCGGTCAATTTCATTCCGACTGTTTTGAAATAATTATCGGCGATATTGACACCGCCTACATTGATACCAAGCTCGCCGGCAACCTGTCCAGGCCACTTATCAATACCCGTATGCCAATAAATACCGGTCAACGGGCTTGATGCTTTGGTCACACTTTCCACCATACGGCTTGTCAACAGATCGTTTTTCAATGCACTATAGTTGTTGTACAGATCATCACTCATACCGGTGGAAACCAATCTATTGGCACTGTAGCCCGTCGGCCTGTCCTTTACATATTGAATTTGCTGATAGATGATCACCGTACTGATGATTAGTGCCACCGAACAACTGAATTGAAGCACAACCAATATTTTACGTGGCAATGTCGCGGCCTTTCCCATCTGAATAGTGCCCTTTAACACCTTTACCGGACTGAAAGACGATAGGTAAAAAGCCGGTCTGCTTCCGGCAAGTAAACCGGTAATTGTCACATAACCTATCATAATGCCCCAAAATACCAGGCTGCTGTAAGGTATACTCACCGTGCCGCCGGTAAGGGCATTGAAAGGCCCCAATACCAATTGTACCAATAATATTGAAAACAAGAAGGCCGCGAAAGTTATCATTAATGATTCCGTCAGGAATTGGAATATTAGATCTCTCCGCTGGGAGCCAATGGCTTTGCGCACACCTACCTCGCGGGCGCGTTTCTCAGAACGGGCAGTCGACAGGTTCATGAAATTAATACAGGCGATCAACAATACAAGAGCGCCTATAACACCAAACATCCGCACATAATCGATAAAGCCACCTGCGACTTTTCCATTCTTATAATCTGAAAAAAGATGCGCATCCCCAATAGGCTGCAATATTACTTCGCCTTTATCAAGCTTATACTTAGGATAATATTTTACCAGCAGGTTTTTGATTTTTGGAGCGATCTGAGCCTGCGTTACCCCCGGCTGAAGTTGCATCCACATCTCAAATGAATTATTTGTCCATTGTGTGCGTGCATTTTTCATCCAGTCTTCGGTCAGTACTTTATAGCTAAAGGGCAGCAGGTAGCTATACTTCACGCTCGATTCTGCTGGCAGATCTTTATATACGCCCGTTACTTTTACATCATGCTGGTTATCCACCCGAACAGTTTTATTGATCGGATCAGCATCACCAAACAATGCTTTAGCTGTCGACTCATTGACGATAATAGAATAAACATCTTTAAATGCTGTATTGGGATCTCCTTTTATAAAAGTTTGCTGGAATATCTTCAGAAAATCGGGGTTAACCATACCGCCGTTTAACAAAAATTTCTTATCACCTACTTTCAGGTTGTGTACCTGCAAACCTACCCAGTCGGTTTCAGCAACGCGTTTAATACCGGGTATGGTGTTACGTAAAACATCAGACAGAGGAAGGTTGACCGCGTCCTGTGTGTGCGTTCCCTCTTTTGGATTGGTAAAGTTGAATTTAACCTGGTATAACTGTTTGTAATTCGGCCAAAAGCGGTCGTACGAATATTGTTCTTTTACCCATAAGCCGATCAGCAAAGCTACGGCCATGCCAGCTGCCAGGCCAGTTATATTCAGCGCACTGTAAACCTTGTTTTTCAGCATATTGCGCCATGCTATCTTTAAATAATTGCGAAACATATAATTGCGGTTTAATTTCTCACCAGACCACTTAGGCGTGGTTTGATGATACGAAATTATCGCCGCCGAACGCAGATAAGGTCTCAAATGATAAGTTGGGCGCTCATTTTTTAGTTCGTTTTTATACTCAACGGGACTTTTCCCGGTCATTTGCTTAAAGGTGCGGTTAAAGGTAGATTTTGAATTGAACCCCGACTCAAATGCAATGCCCACCAGGGTTAAATGGTTATAAGCGCTGTCCTGCATTTTCTGCATTACGCCCCTAATTCGGTATTCATTGATGAAGTCATTGAAATTTCTTTTCAGCGCTATGTTAATGATCCGGGATAATTCGTGTGGATGAATGCCAAGCTTCTCTGCCAGTATGGCTAAACTTAATTCTGCATCCTGGTAAAACAGATTATCTTCCATCATCCTCTTCAGCCAGGCACCTTTTTGCTTTAGTTCTGTTGAAATTGACGGCTTTGAAAATGGTTGGATTTCGACGGATGATCTAGCCTCAGGCCTTAAAAACGCCACCACTCCAATCCGGATAATCATGATAGTTGAAAGAATATAAAGCGGATAATAAGCCTGAATGCTCAACTGGTGATTATAACCAAAGTAATCTACTGCAGCATAAGGTATCCACAATAACCATGTTATGCCCAAATCTATTAATAATCGATTCAACCACTGTAATTCACGCCGGTATCTGTCACCCTCGTTGAATTTCAATCGTTGATAAAAGCGTTCTATTAATTTACGAGACAAGTACAGGTAGACTATTAATGAAATAAATGCCCCTATCTGAATAGCCGGGTTTAGCTGACCAAAATTGGCAGTCTGCTTAATCGCTAACCAGTAGGCAATCTGTTGCAACATTAAAGGAATGAAATGCAAGGTATCCTTCCAGCGGAATTTATACTCAGGCCGGGGTATTTTAAGCACATAAAGAAAGATCAACGGGCCTAGTGCCAGCGAAAATTGCAGCGGTAGCCAGTTCCATTTCGGGAAGTAGCTCACCACTCGAACATGTTCTCCCAATAGCCGGGTTACCTGTAAAACTCCGGTGACAAGGGCTAGGCTCAAAAACCTATTTGCTACCCGCTTGCTGCTTTTGGTAAACCATAGCAACAGGGCAAAAGTTAATCCGACGAAAATTGTTCCAAGAAAAACCAGGTCATACAGGTTAATATGGAATACGAATGACTTCATTATTCACTTCTTAAGCTCTTCACTGGATTTGCCAGTGCTGCTTTGATGGCCTGGAAACTCACCGTAACGAGCGCGATCAACATTGCCGATACACCTGCTGATGCAAATATCCACCAGTGAATACTTACCCTGTATTCATAATTCTGTAGCCAGTTGTGCATAATATACCAGGCGACCGGGAACGCTACCAGGCAGGAAATGCCAACCAGTTGAAGAAAATCTTTAGATAATAATCCAGCCAGACCAGAAACAGAAGCTCCCAACACTTTGCGGATGCCTATTTCTTTGATTCTTCGCTCAGCAGTGTAAGCCGCGAGACTGAATAGACCGAGGCATGAGATGATGATGGCAAGTGTTGCGAAGATGCTCGATAACTTACTCATCTGCACTTCGCTGACAAACATCTGGTTGAATTGGTCGTCCACAAATTTGTATTGGAATGGATACGTTGGAGTATTCTTTTTGATCACAGCTCCTATGCTAGCCAAAGTTTGCTGAGAGGTTTGCCCGGCTTTGATGCGAACATACAATATATCGGCATCGTACCCACCTGCGCCACGGCAAAGAAATATTACCGGTGCTCCGGCGCGGTCATACATATTGCCAAACACGTAGTCATTCACCACGCCCACAATCCGCAGGTTGCGGAATGATCCCTCTGGCATTCCACGAGGTGATTGGATGATCTTACCTACTGCCCCATTTTTATCAATAATATTAGCCAGTGATTTAGTAACGATGGCACTTAAAGTATCAGAAGATTTACCCGAAAAATCTTTCCCTTCAACTATCTGCATACCCGATGTTGAAACAAACTCCGAACTTACCGTCCGGTAAGTTATCAATGTATTGCTGTTAGGCTGCTTACCTTCCCAGGTAAATCGGTTATCGCTGTTGCCGCCATAAATGGTAACGTGGTCGGATAAAGCAACCTTTTGTACCAAGCCGGTATTCAATAACTCCTGCTTGATTATTGGAAAACTATTTTTTACGCTGTGCATTTCTATTTCAACCAGGTTATCCTTGTCGAAACCAAGGTTACGGCTCTTGGTATGTTGTATTTGCTGATAAATAATAATGGTGCTGATAATAAATACCACCGAAACACTGAACTGCAGTACCACCAATCCTTTTCGTATCAGCGTAGCTGTATTCGATCTGATTTTCAACCCTTTTAAAACTTTGATCGGGTCAAATGACGATAAGTATAAAGACGGGTAACTTCCGGCAAGCAATCCACAGATCACAGCAATGAGTAACAACGCTATCATGTGGATTGGATGATTCAATCCAATTGACAAGTTCTTTTGTACAAGCGTGTTGAAAGCCGGCAAGGCCGCTACAATAAGCACAATTGCCAATGATGCAGCCATGAAAGACATAACCAGCGACTCCCCGATAAATTGAAACACAAGGCGCTTTCTCCCTGATCCCAGTACTTTGCGCACCCCGATCTCTTTTGCACGTTTCTCACTCCGTGCAGTAGCCAGGTTCATAAAGTTAATACAGGCTATCAACAGAATTACCCATGCGATTACCGATAACAGTCTTACTTGTTTTATCCTTCCATTCCCGGTTTCCTTTGCACTTTCAAACTCGTTATAAAGATGCCAGCGGTTCATAGGATACAGAAAAGCTGTATTTTTCTGAGTAGCATCTTTCCCATGTATATAATTAAATAGTTTTTGGTTTATTGCAGCTAGATTTGCTGATGGCGCCAATTCTATATAAGTGAAAGGGCCATAGCTATTCCATTTGTCGTCATAATCACCAAACTTTTTGAAGTTTTGCTGCATTTGTGACTGGTACGGTGCAAGCCACTCGAATTGCAGCGTTGAATTTTCAGGCATATCTTTTACCACGCCACTTATTACATAATCCTGCTCATTGTTCATCCTTATGGTTTTACCAACAACATTCGGATCATTACCAAAAAACTTCTTTGCTGTTTTTTCAGGAATAACGATAGAATATAACTCAGAATAAGGATTACCGGCATTGCCTTGAACAAATGAAAAAGTGAACATGCTGAACAGTGAAGGATCAGCATACCTCCCGGATGCGTACACTGCATTGCCGTTTATATTGAATAGTGAATTAATGGCGTCGTCAGACACCCGGCATGCATTTACAACACCGGGTATCTCAGCCTTCATGGCGGCAGCCATCGAGCGTGGTGTTGACCCCATAGTGAACTTATTGTCACCGAAGCTCGCATTTACCTTTACGGCGTAAACTCTATCCCTTTTAACATTGAAGTTATCATAGGTTATCTCATCTGCAACCCACAAGAATATCAATCCCGCACAAGCAATACCGATAGCTAATCCACCAATATTGAGCGCACTATAAACCTTATTACCCCAAAGGTTCCGGAATGTCGATTTCAAAAAGTTTTTTAACATGATGTTAGTTTTTTTGTCTGAATCAGAGATCAAACCAATCACTGATTAACTGATCACCGGTTAACTGATCACTCACTCCGCAGGCTCTTCACAGGGTTCATCAGCGCCGCTTTGATAGCCTGGAAGCTTACCGTTGTTAAGGCAATCAGTATGGCCAGCACTCCTGCCAATGCAAATACCCACCAGTTGATATCAACCCGGTACTGATAGCTCTCCAGCCATTTGTGTAATGCCCAGAATGCAAGCGGAAATGCGATCAGACAAGCAATGCCAACCAATTGCAAAAAGTCCTTTGACAATAGACCAGCTAGACCTGATACTGAGGCACCAAGTACTTTTCTTATGCCGATTTCTTTTATCCGGCGTTCCGCAGTGTAAGCAGCCAAACCGAACAATCCAAGACATGAAATAAAGATAGCCAATCCCGCAAAAACACCTGCTAATGTGCCTGTTAAAGTTTCTGTCTTAAATATTTGATTGAAGTCATCATCAATAAATTTGTACTCAAAAGAATATCCTGGATAATCCTTTTTCACAATGGCTCCTGCTTTGGTTAAGGCATCCTGTATGTTGACGCCGTCTTTAAACCGGACAGTCATCACACCCGTGCCCGAAGGGTGGTTATACAACAGCAAAGGAGCTGTTGTACCATACATGTCGTTATATAAATAGTCTTTTAAAATCCCAATGATCTGAAATGGCTTTTTGCCGCCATCGCGTATAATTCCGCCTACCCGGCCCTCTTTGCCCATTTGTTTAGCGAATGTTTCATTGATGATCACATTCAAACTATCTGATGCAGAATTGGTATTAAAATCATGCCCTGCAACTAGCTTAAAGCCCATGGTCGAAATAAATTTCGGACTTACATTTTCCCAAGAGATCAAAGGATTTTTAGATGCATCCTTACCCTCCCAGGTATAGTTATCTGTATTACTGCCCACTTCCAGTGCTATATTGTCACTCAATGCTGCATCTTCTACAATACCCGATTGTTTCAGATCATTATAAACTGCTGAGAAGTGGTCAGATTGATTACCCTGCAAATACACATACACCAGGTTGTCTTTATTGTAACCCAGGTTACGGTTCTTCACATGTTGTATTTGCTGGTAGATGATGATCGTTCCGATAATCAAGACGATCGATATGGTAAATTGGATAACCACCAAACTTTGCCTGATAAAACCAGATCCCGCGCTTGACTTAATGCGGATGTTCTTCAAAACAGTAATAGGATTAAATGATGACAGGTAAAATGCAGGATAGCTGCCAGCCAATAAACCGGTTATTGCTGCAATAAGAACGATATAGATCAGATGCAGCGGTTCAAAAATATTAACCGACAGTTCCTTCTGCACAAGCGTATTGAACGACGGCATAGCCGCGTAAATAACTCCTATTGCCAATATCACGGCGATGAAGGACATAATAACTGCTTCGCCAATAAACTGTCCGACCAGCTTGCCCTTACCCGCTCCCATTACTTTACGAACGCCAACTTCTTTTGCGCGCTGTTCAGAACGGGCAGTAGACAAGTTCATGAAATTGATGCAGGCGATCAATAAAATGATCCACGCTATGAAAGAGAATAGTTTCACATACTGAATACGGCCACCACTCATTTTTCCATCGGTAAAACTGTTATGCAGATTCCAATTCTTCATGGCGAACAGGAAGCAGACTGTCGTATTGTCCGGTTTGGTTTTAGATGCGATATAATGGCTCATTTGCCTGTTGATAGCATCAACATTTGCATTAGGCTCCAGCTCAACCAGTGTGCGAACCCAGTTAGCGCCCCAAACGGTCATCCAGGGTTGTTTGTGGTCTATATTTTCCATTGGAGCCAGCCATTGAAACTGGTAAGTAGAATTTTTAGGCAGATCCTTAAAAACCCCGGTCACGATATAATCCTGCTCATTGTTCACTTTCAATGCTTTCCCGATAGGGTCATCATTGCCAAAAAACTTCTGGGCCATAGTTTCATTAATCACTACTGAATGCAATTGTTTGAAAGCATTGTCTGCCGTACCCTTTACAAAAGGCAATTGCAGCATGGAGAATATCTCTGGATCGGCATAATTACCAGTCTCAGTAATGATCTTATCGCCCAAAGCAAACAAGGCATTGCCTCCGTCCCCGGTTAGCCGCGCAGCATTTTTTATACCGGTGATTTCCGTTTTCATGGCTTTGGCCATCGGTCCGGGAGTACCGAAGAAGGTGCTGGTTTTGCCTTCGTAGGTCTGATTTTCGTAGACCTTATACAACACATCGCGCTTGGCGAAGTTGTGATTGAAGGTCAGCTCATCCTCTACCCATAAAAATATCAGCGAGGCGCAAGCTATACCAATAGCCAGTCCGGCGATATTTAAAAAACTGTACGACCTGTTCCTCAACAGGCTGCGCAATGTGGTTTTAATATAGTTCTTTATCATGGTTTAGTTAATTGGTTCATTAGTCATTAGTCATTGTTGTTAACCACTGATTAACTGATCACAGGTTAACAGATCACTCTGACCGAAGGCTCTTCACCGGTGTTACCAGTGCTGCTTTGATGGCCTTATAGCCCACTGTAATCCAGGCAAGGATAACAGCCCCTGACAAAGCCAGTACAAATGCATCTATGCTGATCGGAATCCGGTAAACAAAGTTTTGTAGCCACCCCGACATCATATACCATCCCACAGGCACAGCGATCACGAATGCGATCATGATTAACAGTATAAATTCTTTCGAGAACAGGTAAACGATACTCGCTACCGATGCACCTAATACCTTCCTGACGCCTACTTCTTTGGTTCTTTGTACAACCATAAAAGATACCAGTCCATACAGTCCCAGGCAGGAGATGAATACGGCTATGCCTGCAAATATTTTGTAGACTAACGCCATTTGATTTTCCTGTTTGTAGAACAAGGCGATATTATCGTCGAGGAAATAGCCATTGTAGGCATACTCCGGATATATGTTCTCCCATTGGCTTTGTAGCGCTGCAACTGTTTTACTAAGGTTCCTGGTTTGAATCTTTATAGCCACCTCCTGTTCAAATTTCTTAACGGAAGAGATAACAATAGGCTTAACTGTCTCGCGTAATGAGTTGGTTTTAAAATCCTTTACTACCCCTGCTATCGGCAGCCAATGTTTATTCCCTCCAAGTTTTATGGTTTTACCAATGGCATCTTTAGGCTTCACATTTAGTTTTTCCAGGAAGGTTTCGTTAACTACCACCTGGCGTGCTGTATCAGTCTGGTCGAACCCATGTCCCGCAACAAAATGCAATCCGAAAGTCTTGAAATAATCTGCATCACCATACTTTAAAAAGGTAGTAATACCATTTTCCTTAGTTGAATTGTCGAAGTAAAAGTTGGTTCCCCAGTTATTGTCTGACGACGGCACGTCGGATACAAAACTTGCTGATTTGACAGCCGGATTCTGTAAAAGGCGGTCTTTATATGATTGGATCTTGGTGAGGCTTACGCTATCAGTATAGCCGGGAATAACCAATATGGCTTCCTTATTAAAACCGAGATCGGCATCGTGTACGAAATTCATTTGTCTGACGGCAATAATGGTACCGATAATAAGCAATTGCGATATAGCAAACTGAGCTACGACCAATGCACGGCGCAGCGGGATACCGCCAATAGAAGCCGCGGTAATCTTGTTTTTCAGGGCAAGCACCGGTTTGAATCCTGATACTACCAACGCAGGGTAAATTCCTGATAAAAGGATAACAACTATTGTAACCAGGATTAGGAACAACAAGCTTCCTGGACTCAGCAAACTGATTGAATCAGGTACGCTGGCAATGTTTTTAAGGTAGGGTAGCAATAGTTTAGCAATAGCTACAGATAATATCACTGCAATAATGACAACGATGGCCGTTTCGCCTACCACCTGCGAAACCAGCTGTTTACGGCTGCTTCCTAATACCTTACGTATACCTACTTCTTTCGACCTGCCTACAGATTGTGCAGTAGATAAATTAATAAAGTTGATAGAAGCCATAATGATGATCATCACTGCTATAAACGAAAGCGTACCTAAGGTAGCTTTGCTTGTCATATGATCGCCGAGTGTGTTGCCAAAACGGTTATCGAAGTGCATCTCCGATAAGGGCTGCAAAAACTGAATTTGATTGTTTTTGCCTTTATCGCCTGCATGCCTGTGGTTAAATGTTTTGAGCTGAGCGTTGATCCTGTCAACCGACTCATTTGGCGGCAGCTGTACGAATACCTGGTAATTGCTGCTTACTGAGTGCCAGTTATTATTGTAATTATAAGTATCCGGATATAGTTTCCAGGTAGTATATGAAACCATTATCTTAAACGGCAGATCGGTGTTCGGTTTTGCGTCTTCTACAATACCGGCAACCTTCAAATTGACAAGGTTATCCATTTTGAGTGATCGCCCCATGGCAGCTTTCCAATCACCGAAATATTTGGTAGCGCTGCTTTTATCGATCACAACCATATTAGGATGCGTTAATGCAGATGGGTTACCTGCCAGCCAATCTGTTTGAAAAACATCAAAAAAAGCGGGCTCGATAAAAACGACACCTACATTCTCGGTAAACTTTTTATCGCCGACACTTGCTTTGGAATTGTTTTCAGGCACTGTGATCTGGCTGCCATAGCTCATCTCCAACGGGGCAACTTTAAGCTGCGGAAAATCCAATCGTAAAGCTTCTGCTGATGGGACTGGCAAACCAGGGTTATAAGAAAACCCTTCCTCCCGCTTTTGCTGCGTTACAACATGATATGTATTTTTAAAATTCGGCCTGAACTTTTCAAAGCTCATTTCATATTGAATGACAACATAAATAAGCAGGCAAGCCGCAATGCCTACAGTTAGCCCCGAAATATTGATGGCTGTATAGCCCTTATGACGGACAATGTTACGCCATGCGATTTTGAAGTAGCTTTTCAACATACAAGTTATTCTTTTAAAACGTACGATAAATAACGTACCAAATATTTAACAAATTGATTTATAAGTGATTATTCGGAATAAGATTTTACGAACATGTTCGTATATGTAACACAATATGTTCGGAAATGATACAGTTGTGATAAATAGCTCGCCTATTATTAAAGAAAAAACACATTAACCATTACCTACCCTATCACTCTCCTCGGTAGCGCTTCCTTCAGAACGTTTGTTGACTTTAAAGCTCTTTCCAAAGCGATAAACAAGGGCCAATGTGAAAACCCTTGAGTCCCTTTTTCTTTAAAGTATTCGGTTGCGTTTGGAAACTGTGTCAACCCTTCCATCGCATTGGTATAAAAAATATCCCTTGCGCTGAACTTTAAGGTCCCCTTTTTTTTCAGAATAGATTTTGACACACCTAGGGACAGCTGGCCAGTAGGATACAATAACTCCTGTATATCATTACGGGCTTTGGTGGTATAAAAGCCGGATAATTCAGCGGTGTATGCTTTGCTTATTATAAACTGGCTTGTTGAGCTTATATTAAGCTGATTGATTTTGGAACTATAATTATTCCCATTAAATCCGGCAAGTTGTTTATGGTTGTAAACAGCCTGTGCCGTGAGCGACCACCATTTGAACAGCGATGTAACAACTGACGCCGACAGACCAATATTACTCGTGCGCCCGACATTTCCGTGGGAATATAAAAGAATACCTTTTGCCGTATCAGCCAGGAACAATTGAGAGAAGTAGTTACTTATAGTACTATAGGATATACTTGTTGTAAGCAAACTCCCGTATTGATGACTCAGCTGTAGATTCCAGCTATATTGGGGTAAAAGATATGGGTTACCGGTTTGATAAGTGTATTTATTAATGATGAAATAAAAAGGATTTAATGTTTGGAATACGGGCCGGTCTATACGTCGGCCGGCACTGAGAGTAAAATTATTTAATGAATCTGCCTGGTAACTTAGACTTGCGCTTGGAAAAAATCCGCCGTAGTTGCGTGCAAAAGCTGAATCCCTTTGAACAGCGTTGCCTAACTGATGCGCATGATAGCTTGTGTACTCATATCGCATACCCGCCTCCATGGTGAAGTGCTGATATTTGTGTTCGATATTACCGTATATAGCAGTAATGTTTTCATTGTAAATAAAATGGTTGTTTTTGGTGTTATCCTCTATCCAATCCGAACCATCAAAATTCTGATATGATGCTATGTTGTCCGTAGCGCTATGGGAAGATTTTACCCCCGCCTGGTAGGTTGTGTTTTCGCCGTGCTTTAATGTATAATCAGCTTTTCCGGAGACGATATTTATGATAGTCGGGATATTGCCTCTTGATTGCTCAAGATATCCGTTTGGCACAAGCAATTGATTATTGAAGTTCTCATCAGTTTGGATGTTATAGTGCAGCCAATCAAAATTTGCCGAAATTTCCTGTGATGGAGATATCACATGCCTGCCATTCAGGTTTATGGAGCCATTTTTGAACCGGCTGTTATTTTGATTGACGGTGGCTATAGCCGAGTCTGCTGCACCCGCAGGATTCAACCAACTTGCAGTAGATGTATTGCCGCCATCACGTTGAATAAGTGTTCCACTCAACACAAACCCCAAAGTAGTTTTCGGGCTTACCTCATAATCGAGACCTGTTTTTAACGTATTATTCACAGATGTACCCTTAAAATAGGAAGGCTGCCGCAGCATTGCGATCAGAGTTCCATTGTCATCATAGTATTTACGCAATGCATAAAGATCCAAAAGGTATTTAACCCAATTCCTGTTATAGTTAACAAAGGTATTGACCTTACCGCTACGATAATTTAGCGTGAGGTTTTGATTGTTTTTAGGATAGACGCCTTGTCCAATGGAGGTTGAAATCGAACCATTAAACCCTTTCGCTTTATTCCTTTTGGTTTTGATATTTATAACACCCGCATTGCCGCTTGCATCAAATTTTGCCGAAGGGTTTGTTATTAGTTCAATTTGATCTACCTGGGTAGAACTCATGCTGCTTAATAAATTGTTCAGGTCTGCGCCAGACAGATAGGTTGGCTTATCATCTATAGTTACCAGTACGCCTGTTTTACCCTGTAAAGTAATACCTCCGTTTCTTTCCAGCACAGTGGGATCCGAAGCTTGGAATTCACGTGACTTGAAGTCGCGGCCGCACTGACCCTATAGTGAGTCGTATTAATTTAAATCATACCAACATGGTCAAATAAAACGAAAGGCTCAGTCGAAAGACTGGGCCTTTCGTC
>JADMIO010980225.1_pt1 | contig 54291 bp, 48 predicted proteins | sample 8958161 | NCBI WGS metagenome assembly JADMIO01 (sample SAMN16585339, study PRJNA669376) | soil metagenome | isolation source: Crop rotation soil | place: USA: Cullars Rotation, Alabama | collected 2011
CGCGACAACTTGTCCACGTGGAATTCTAAGCTTAGGATCCCAATGTGCTGGAAAGGGTCAGCGCCTCCGGATGCAGGTTCGCGGTCGCGACCTGCTGCACGCCGGCCGGCGTCATCGCCTCGATCTTGCCCTTGCGCCAGACGACGAAGTCGTCCGGACGGCCGTAGCGGTTGATGCTGCCGATCGTCGAGAGCACCGCGCGCGCCGTTTCGTAGCTGCCCGGCAGCGTGCGCACGTTGATCGCCTGCAGGCGCGCGACTTCCTCGTCGGTGATGGCGCGGCCGCCGCTGGCGAAGTCGCCGATTTCCTTGCGCATCTCCTGGATCGACTCGATGGTCTTGTCGATCTGCACGGGCGCGCTGGCCATCCACACGCGCTGGCCGAGGGCGTTGCCTACGCTAGAGCGCGCGCCGTAGGACCAGTGCTTGTCCTCGCGCAGGTTCATGTTCAGGCGCGCGGTGAAGTCGCCGCCGATGATCGAGTTGGCGAACTCGACGTCGACCGCGCCCGGGTCCTTCGACGAAGGCAGCACCTGCGCGGCGACGATGTTCGCCTGCACCGCGCCCGGCTGGTCGATCAGGAACACGCGCGGCTTCGCCGGCAGCGCCACCGCCGGGATGTCACTGCTCGGGTGCGGCGTCTTCGGTGCCGCCCAGTTCGCGAACTGCTGCTCGAGCAGCGGCACGATCTCCTCCAGCGTGGTGTCGCCGACGACCATGATCGTGGCGGTGTCCGGGCGCATCTGCTCGTTGCGCCAGGCCATCAGGTCCTTGCGCTCCATGCTGGCGATGTCGGCCTCGTAGCCGGTGCCGGTGAACGGGATCGCGTAGGGATGGCTGGCGCCGTACAGCAGCGGGCCGACCACGCGCATCGCCATCATGCCCGGCTGGGTCTTCTCCTGCTTGATGCCGGCCAGCCAGTTCGCCTTCACGCGCTCGATGTCCGCGGTCTCGAAGCGCGCGCGCTGGATCGCGTCCGACCACAGCGCCAGCGAGGGCGCCAGGTTTTCCTTCAACGCCGACAGGCTCACTTCCGCGCTGTCGAGCGAGGCGCCGGCGCTGACCACCGCGCCCAGCTGCTCCTGGCGGTTGCCGAAGGCGATGGCGTCGTAGTTGCCGGCGCCCTCGTCGAGCATGTTCATCGCGAAGCTGGCGGTGCCGGCCTTGCGGCCGCGATCGGAGGAGAAGCCGCCGGGGAATTCCATCGACAGCTGCACCACCGGCGTGTCGTGGCGTTCGGCCAGGATCACTTTCGTGCCGTTCTTCAACGCGGCGCGGTGCAGCGCCGGGAACTTGAGTTCCGGAAACTGCGATGCGACCGGCACGCCCTGCGCGCGGTCGACGTCGGTGGCCGTGGTCTTGTACTTCGGATCCGCGGCCGCGACTTTCATCGGCGGCGGCGTCGGCGCGGCCTCCTCGGCGATCGGCGTGACCTCGCCCGGCACGATCGACAGGGTGTGGTCGCCCTTCGCCAGCCACTTGTTGCCGGCCGCCTGCACCTGCGCCGGCGTGGCGGAGGCGATGCGCTGCAACTGGCCGCGGAAGCAGCCCGGGTCGCCGGTATAGATGGTGCACTCGGCGAGCGCGTCGGCCTTGCCGCCGAAGCCGCCGATGCGCTCGATGCCGCGGATGAAGCCGGCCTTGAACACGGTGCGCGCCTGCTCGAGCTCCTGCTTCGTCGGGCCCTCGCGCAGCAGGCGCTGCAGCTCCTCGTCGATCGCCTTCTCGACCACGGCCGGATCCACGCCTTCCTTGATATCCGCCGTGATATCGAAGGTCCCGCCGAGCTCGGAGGCGTCCATGCTCGCGGACACGCGGTCCACGGTCTTGTCGCCGAAGAACAGGCGCTGGTCCAGGCGCGAGGCGCGGCTGCCGCCGAGCACCTGCGCGAGCAGCTGCAGCGACTGCACTTCGTTCGAGGAATAGTTCGGCACGTTCCACACGCGCATCACGCGCACCTGTGCGACGCGGTCGGTCATGGTCTCGCGCGTCGAGGAGCTGCGCGCGGCGATCATCGCCGGCTTCTTCACCACGGTGGCGCTCGCGGGGATGTCGCCGAAGTACTTGGCGACCTTCGCCTTCGCGGTGGCGAGGTCGATGTCGCCGGCCAGCACCAGCACGGCATTGTTCGGGCCGTACCAGCTGCGGAACCAGTCCTTCACCGTCTCCAGCGAGGCGGCGTCGAGGTCGTTCATCGAGCCGATCACGGTGTGGTGGTAGGGATGGCCCTTCGGGTAGATCGATTTCAGCAGTGCGTCATAGCTGCGGCCATAGGGCTGGTTCTCGCCCTGGCGCTTCTCGTTCTGCACCACGCCGCGCTGCTCGGTGAGCGCCGCCTCGTCGATCGCGCCGACCAGGTGGCCCATGCGGTCGGACTCCATCCACAGCGCGGTGTCGAGCGCGGTGGTCGGCACGTTCTCGAAGTAGTTGGTGCGGTCCTGGTTGGTGGTGCCGTTCTGGTCGGTGACGCCCACCTGCTTGAAGGGCGTGAAGTACTCGCCCTTGTGGTTCTCGCTGGACTGGAACATCAGGTGCTCGAACAGGTGCGCGAAGCCGCTGCGCCCGCCCGGCTCGTCCTTCGAGCCGACGTGGTACCACAGGTTCACCGCCACGATCGGCGCCTTGCGATCGGTGTGCACCACCACGCGCAGGCCGTTGGGCAACGTGAACTGCTCGAAGGAAATGTCGACGTCGGCCTGCTTCGCGGCGGCGGGCGCAGCCGGATTGGCGAGCGCGGCCGGCATCGCGGTGGCGAAGCCGATGGCGAGGGCGAGCGGAAGGAGGCGGGGGCGGCGGCTACGGGGCATGTCGGTCCTGCGCTGGGGAAAAATCGAAGCTGCATCCTAAGGGATTCCCCCAGGGGCGAGCGGGTTCCCCACCCGCCTGCCGCGGCGACCCGGGCCCGCCCCGCGAAAGCGGACAGCGGGCGGACAGTCTGGCCGACCGGACACCGCAGGCTTGTCGCAAGTCACTGATTCATAAAGAGTGTGATGGCTGGCACGGTTGATGCTTTATCCCTGGCATCCACCAACAAGCGTTTGTCCCGGAGCCCGCCATGTCCCTGTCCACCCAACTCACCCGCGGCACGCTGGCCCTGCCGATGCTGGTCCTGTTCGGCGTGCTGGCCCTGGTTTCCGGCGAGCCGGTCGACGCCTCGGTCCCGGAAGCCCAGCCTCACCGCCTGGTGCTCGAGGCCCGCAACGCCGACGCCGGCTGCAATGTGCCGCTGCGCCCGGCCATGTGGCTGGCCCCCGCCGACCTCGGCCCGATCGCGCAGCGCCAGGGCAACGGCTGCCGCGCCTAGGCGCTGGCGTAACCTGCGCGGCATGCTCGACGTCCTGCTGTACCAGCCCGAGATCGCGCCGAACACCGGCAACATCATCCGCCTGTGCGCCAACACCGGCGCGCGCCTGCACCTGGTGCGCCCGCTCGGCTTCGAACTCGACGACGCGAAGCTGCGCCGCGCCGGACTGGATTACCACGAGTTCGCCGAACTGCACGTGCACGACTCGCTCGACGCCGCGCTCGCCGGCCGCGATCCGGCACGCGTGTTCGCATTCACCACGCGCGGGTCGGCGCGCTTCGACGCCATCGCGTATCGCGAAGGCGACGCGCTGCTGTTCGGCCCCGAGTCGCGCGGCCTGCCCGCGGAAGTGCTCGCGGCACTACCACAATCGAATCGAGTCCGCCTACCAATGCGGGCAGGACAACGCAGCCTCAACCTCTCCAATGCCGTCGCCGTCGCTGTATTCGAGGCATGGCGCCAGCTGGGCTACAACGGTGAGGTCCATCACAGTGAATAAGTGACGAAACCCCCCATTTTCATGACATTTGGCATAGGAAATGGGTGAGGAATTCGTTAGCATGCGCGCGGGCGAAAGTTTGTCCATGCCACGCGACCGCGTGGCTTTTAATTGAACAGGAACACAAAAACAATGAAGCGTGCTCTTCTCGGCCTCGCTCTCGCGGCCCTCCTCCCGATGTCGGCGCAGGCTGCCGACGGCAACACCGCCGTCAGCTACAACTACGTTGAAGGTACCTACCAGAGCTCGAACTGGTTCTCGGAAGATTTCGACGGTTTCGGCGTTGCCGGCTCGGTCGGCTTCGCTGAGAGCTGGTACGCCTCGGGCTCCTACCGCAATGTCGACGCCAATGACTTCGACGCCGGCTTCGACGAGACCAAGATCAACCTCGGCTGGCACCACGGCATGTCGGCCAACGCCGACTTCATCGCCGAGCTCGGCTACGTGAACTACGGCGCCGACTTCGAAGACGAAGACGCGAGCTCCGACGGCTTCACCGCCTCGGTCGGTTTCCGCGGCAAGTTCACCCCGAACTTCGAGGCCGGCATCAAGGCTTCGTACGTCGACGTCTCGGACCTGGACACCGATTTCTCGATCGGCGTGAACGGCATCTGGCACATCAACGAGACCTGGGGCATCGTGGGTTCGTACGACCACATGAGCCTGGAAAACGAAGGCATGGACACCTGGGGCCTGGGCGTCCGCGCCTCGTTCTGAGTCCTGCTGAAAGCGGCACAAAAAAGCCCGGCGCAAGCCGGGCTTTTTCTTTGCGCGCGATGCGTCCTAGCCGAACAGGCCTTCCGGGTATTCCGGCTTCTGTTCGCGCGACAGCAGGATGCGCACCGCTTCCTGCGGCGTGATCTGCTGGTGGAGCACGCGCTGCACCAGGCCGGAGATCGGCAGCTCGATGCCGTGGCGGTCGCCCAGGCGCATCACTTCGTCGACGGTGTCGACCGATTCGACGACCTGCCCGATTTCCTTCACCGCCTCGGCGAGGCTCTGGCCGCGCCCGAGCGCCAGGCCCAGGCGGCGGTTGCGCGACAGGTCGCCGGTGCAGGTGAGCACCAGGTCGCCCAGGCCAGCGAGGCCCATCAGCGTTTCCGCGCGCCCGCCGAGCACGACGTTGAGGCGCAGCATTTCGTTGAGGCCGCGCGTGATCAGGCCGGCGCGCGCGTTCAGGCCGAGGTTCATGCCGTCGGCGAGGCCGGTGGCGACCGCGAGCACGTTCTTCATCGCGCCACCCAGTTCGGCGCCCATCATGTCGGTGCCGGTGTAGGCGCGGAAGGCCGGGCCGTGCAGCGCCTCGGCCACCGTGGTGGCGAAGGCCTCGTCGTCGGAATGCACGGTCAGCGCGGTCGGCAGGCCCTGCGCGACTTCGCGCGCGAAGGACGGACCGGTGACCACTGCGAGCGGCACGTCGGCACCGAGGATTTCCGCGGCGACCTCATGCAGGAAGCGGCCGCTGCCGGGCTCGAAGCCCTTGGTCGCCCAGGCGACGCCGGCGCCGGCGCGACGATGCGGCGCGAGCGCGCGCAGGGTTTCGTTGAAGGCGTGGCTGGGCGTGACGACCAGGATCCATTCCGCCCCGGCCACCGTCGCCGCGAGGTCGGTGCTCGCGCGCAGTGCGTCAGGGAGGGCAACGCCGGGGAGATAGCGCGCATTCTCGTGCGCGCCATCGATGGCGCGCACGCGTTCGGCGTCGCGCCCCCACAGCGTGGTCGGGTGTCCGTGCCGCGCCAGCAAGGCCGCCAGCGCGGTGCCCCAGGAGCCGGCACCCAGTACGGCGATTGGCGCTTTGGCGGCGCTCATCGTGTCCTGGACCCGAAGGGATCAGGCGTTGCCGCCGTCCTGCATGGTGACTGACGCGCCCGAGCCCGCGGCGGCCTCGGCGCGACGGCGCAGGCCTTCGGCGTACAGCGCCTCGAAGTTGATCGGCTGCATGTAGAAGGGCGGGAAACCGCCGTTGGTGATCAGGTCGCTGACCGCCTGGCGCACGTACGGGAACAGCACGTTCGGGCAGTAGGTGCCGAGCATCATGTCCAGGGTGCGATCGTCGAAGCCGACGAGGCCGAAGATGCCGGCCTGCTCCACTTCCGCCAGGTACACGGTGCGCTCGTTCACCGAGCAGGTGAGCGTGATGCCCAGGACGACCTCGAACAGGTCGCCCTCGAGGCGGCCGACCTTCTGGTTGAGGTTCATGTTCAGCTGCGGCTGGCCCTGCTCATTGAACACGTGCGGGGTGTTCGGGGCCTCGAAGGACACGTCCTTGACGTAGATCTTCTCGACGGTGAACTGGGCGGCGGACGAAGCGTTGTCGGCGCCGGTGACGGGCGCGGTCTGGTCGGTCATGGGGGTAAAACTCCGGGAATGGATAGCCTAACCGGCGGATTATGGCATAGCACCGGCGACCCCGCCCGGGACCGCCGTCGCGCTTAGGCCTTGCCCTTCACCAGCGGCAGCGAGGCCTGCTGCCAGGCGGCGATGCCGCCGTCCAGCCAGTGCACCTGCTTGAAACCGGCCTTGGCCAGCTTGCGGGCGGCCTCGGCGGAAGTCGTGCCGGTACGGCAGACCACGGCCACCGGCAGCTCCTTCACTTTGGCGAGGATCTTGTTGTCGGCGTCGAACTGGCTCATCTGCACGTTCTTCGCCCCGGCGATATGGCCCTTCTCGTAATCGGGCGCAGCCGAAACGTCCACGACCAGCGCGTCCTGGCGGTTGACCAGCGCGGTGAGCCCGGCCGGGTCGACCGCGCGGAAGCCGCTGGTCAGGCGCGAGAACTCGGTGTAAACGATCGCCAGCGTCAGGCCGACGAGGACCAGCACGAGAAACTGGTTTTCGCCGGCGAAGGCCAGCAGGCGGTTCCAATCCACTAGATGTTTCCTACTCGAATTTCGGCAAGCCGGTGGTCAGCCACCAGTGCTCGCCCTCGTCGTCGGTCCGCCAGTGCTGCTCGCTGCGCACCGAGCGTTCCCGCTGCGTGCGCTGGTCGATGTAGTGGATCTCGACGATCTGCATGACGGTGCCGTCTTCCTGCGGTTCGCTGGTGCGCACCTGGTAGCCGGTGACCTTGACGTCGCGCAGGCGGTCCTGCTCTTCGCCCGGCAGCACCAGGCTCTTGCGCGTGGCGGGGTCGATCATCTGCCAGGCCATGTCCCAGTCGCTCCAGCGCACCGCGTTGCCGAACTCCTCCATCATGTTGACCTTCGGCTTCGTGACGCTGGCACACGCGGCCAACAGCAGCATCAGGACGACGGAGAACAGGGCGGGGAGCTTGCGCATGGCCGCCATTATGCCCGCTTGAGCGCGAAGCGCGCAGACAGGGTGGCGGCCGGGACGCCGTTCGCGCCCGGCACGCGCGCTTCCATCGCCACCCGGGCGCGACCGCGTTCGGCCAGGCAACGCAGGACCGCCGCCCAGTCCTCGCCTTCGGCCAACCGGGCCTCGGCCTGCAGGTCCGCGTACAGCGGCGCCAGGTAGCGGATCTGGCTGTCGGCCACGTAGACCTCGGCCTGCACGCCGGCGCGCGCGCAGGCCAGCGTCAGCCAGCCCCAGCCGGCGAGCGTCATCACGCTGGCCAGGCTGCCGCCGAAGGCGCAGTCCTTGTCGTTGATGTTGGCGGCCAGCGGCGCGACCAGGCGCAGCACGTCGCCATCGAAGGCCTCGCTGCGGATCGCCATCGCGGCGACGGGCGGCATCGCGAAGAGCAGCCGGTCGAGCTGCGCCAGTTCGTGCATGGGCCAGATTCCTCGTGCGGTGGTTGCGGGCCTGTGCCAATCTGCGCGCATGCCGCGTGCCCGGACAGCGAAGCCACTGCAGGGATGGTACGTGATCTCGCTTCGGCCGCTGGGCCAGCACGACGCGCTGCGCCGCCGGGCCGCGACGCTGGGCGCCCGCACTTTCGCGCTGTCCACCCTCCGCCTGTCCGCCCTGCCGGCGCGCGATGCGCTGGCGGAAGCCCAGCATTGCCCGCGCGTGATCGTGACCAGCCCGACCGCGGTGCACTACGCGCGCGCGCTCCAGAAGTTGAAGCAGCGCGCGGGGCAGCACTGGTTCGCGCCGGGCGCCGGCACCGCGGCGGCGCTGCACGAAGCCGGCATCGAGCGCGTGCACTTCCCGCCGCGCGGCGCCGGCTCCGAAGCGCTGCTCGACGATCCGCTGCTGCAGCGGCTGGAAGGCGCGCGCGTGGGACTCGTCACCGCGCCGGGGGGCCGCGAGCTGTTGCCGGAGCAATTGCGCGAGCGCGGCGCGAAGCTGTGCCTGGCGCACGTGTACGCCCGCGAGCCCTTGCCGCCCACGACGGCGCGCCTGCAGGCGCTGGCCGCGCTGCCTGCGCACAGCGCGCTGCTGGTCAGCAGCGCCGAGGCGCTGTCGGTGCTGTGGGAAGCGCTCGACGGCGGCGGGCGGGCAGCCTTGCGCAAACGCGCCTGCGTCGTCTCCAGCGCGCGGCTCGCGGCGCAGGCGCGCAAGCTGGGACTGCGCAAGCCGCTGCTCGCCGAGGACGCGCGTCCTGAACGGATGCTGGCGACGCTGGCCGCGCAGGCCGCCGGCATTCGGTAGCATTGCTGGTTTCCCGGTCGATCCCGCGCACGTGCCCGAATCCGCCACCGCTCCCGTAAACCGCCGCCTGCCCGGCGCTGCCTGGGTGTTGCTGGCGATCGCCGCCCTGCTCGCGGCGCTGTTCGGCTGGAAGACCTGGTCGGGCTCGGCGAGCGCGCGGCGCGCGGCGCCGGCGGTGGACCTGAGTGCGGAAGCGCTCGACGAGCGCCTGCTCGCGGTCGAGGCCGCGCAGGAGAATGCGCGCCGCGGCCAGGCCGCGCAGGAGCAGCGCCTGGTCGATACGCGCGCGCGCACCGGCCTGTTGCGCGACGAAGTGCTGGCGCTGACGCAACGCGCCTCGCTGCTCGAGGACAGCGTGCGCGAAGCCGCGCAGGGCGGCCGCGATGGCGTCGCCGCGTTGCGCCTGGACGAAGTGGAGCTGCTGCTGGTCGTGGCGCAGCAACGCCTGCAACTGTCGGGCGACCTCACCGGCGCGATCCGCGCCAGCGAACTGGCCGACGGCGTGCTGTCCACGCAACGCGATCCGGAACTGGTGGACCTGCGCCAGACGCTGGCGCTGGAACTGGCCGCGCTCAAGGCGCTGCCGGCCTCGCCGCGCGCCTCCGCGGCGAGCGAACTCGATGCACTCGAAGCCGCGCTGCCCAGGCTGGGCGGTCGCGACGCGCTCGGCGCGGGCCGCGCCGGCGACGCGCCGGTCGCGGGTTGGCAACGCCTGCTCGACCAGCTGGTGCAGGTGCGCAAGACCGGCGGCCAGGACCTGGTGTCGCCGGCCGACCGCCAGAGCGCGGAGGCCGCGCTGGCGCTGGAACTGGCGCTCGCGCGCAGCGCGCTGGCGAGCGGCAACGAGGTCGCCTTCCGTCGTTCGCTGGCGCGCATCGACACCTGGCTGCTGCGCCTGTACCCGGATGGACCGACGCTGCGCGAACGCCGCGCGCGCCTGGCGCGCCTGCGCAAGCTGGAACTGGATTACGAACTGCCGCTCGCCGGCGCCGCGCTGAAGCAGCTGCAGGCGCTGCGGCACGAGCGCCGGGCCGGGCCGTGAGCGCGTTCCGGACGCTGCTGTGGTGGCTGCTGCTGGCGGCGCTCGGCGCGCTTGCCTACGAACTGCTCGCCACCGACCTCGGCGAAGTGGCGATGCGCTGGCACGGCTTCACCGCGACCACCACGGTCGCCTTCGCGCTGATGGCCTGGGGCCTGCTGTGGTTCGTCGCCTGGAGCGCGTGGGCGGTGCTGCGCCTGCCCTTCACCGCCTGGCAACGACTCGCGCAGGCGCAGGCGCGCAAGCGGCTGCTCAACGGCCTGGTCGCGCTGCACGAAGGCCGCCACGCGCGCGCCGCGGCGCTGCTGGAGAAGGCAGCCGAGGACGACGAGGCCTCGGTCGTCGCGCAGTTGGCGGCGCGCGAAGCCGCGCTGCGCCGCGGCGACCTCGCCGCCGCCGCGCGGATCCAGTCGCGGCTGGCCGAGCGCGAGCCGCTGGTGGCCGCGCTGCACACCGCCGACACGCTGCTTGCGCAGGGCAACGCGCGCGCGGTGCTGGAACTGCTGCAGCCCTGGCAGGAACGGCAGGCGCTGCCGCCGCGTGGGCTGCGCCTGCGCGGCGAAGCGCTGCTCGCCAGCGGGCGCGCCGGCGAAGCCTTGCCGCTGCTGCCGCTGCTGGCGCGCGAGAACGAACTCGGCGCCGAGGCCTTCGCCGCGCTCGAGCGCGAATGGCAGGCCGCCGCGCTCGTGCAGGCGGCGAACGCCGACGAATTGCAGCAACGCTGGCAGGCCATGGCACCGGCGCAGCGCGAGTTGCCGGCGCTGCTGCAGGCCTACGCCGCGCGCGCGGGGCAACTCGGGCTGGAGGGGGAAGCCGCCCGCGTGCTCGGCGACGCAATCGAACGGCGCTGGGACGACACGCTGGTGGCGGCGTACGCCGCGCTCCCGGCCGCGCGCGAGGACACGCGCCTGGTACGCGCGCAGGGCTGGCTGGGCGCGCATGCCGACAGCGCCGCGCTCGCGCTGGCACTGGGCCATCTCGCGCTGCGTGCGGGCGAGCTCGGCAAGGCCGAAGAAATGCTTTCGCGCGCGGAAGCGCAGGGCGCCGGCGCGGCGGCCTGGGAGGAACTGGGCCACGTCTACACCGCGCGCGAAGATTCGGCGCGCGCGCAGCTTTGCTATGCCAATGCCTTGCGCGTGGGGCGCGGCGCGCCGGCCGTGCCGCTGTCCGGGCGCAGCCTGCGCGAGCAGATCGCCGCCGAAGCCGTCGCCGAGCAGCGCGACGCCTTCGGGTATCCGCGCATCTAGCGTTCGAGGATCGCGACCACGCCCATGCCGCCGGCGGTGCAGATGGAAATCAGCGCCCGCCCGCTGCCGCGTTCTTCCAGCAGCTTGGCGGCGGTGGCGACGATGCGCGCGCCGGTGGCGGCGAAGGGATGGCCGAGCGCCAGCGAGGAGCCGACCACGTTGAGCTTGCTACGGTCGATGCTGCCCAGCGCCGCCGGCAGGCCGAGGCGATCGCGGCAGTAGTCTTCCGATTCCCAGGCCGCCAGCGTGCACAGTACCTGCGCGGCGAAGGCTTCGTGGATCTCGTAGAAGTCGAAATCCTGCAGCGTGAGGCCACGGCGCTTGAGCAATTCCGCCACCGCCACCGTCGGCGCCATCAGCAGGCCTTCGCCGCGTTCGAAATCCACGGCGGCCACTTGCGCATCCACCAGCCAGGCCTGCACGGGCAGGTTGTGCGCTCGCGCCCAGTCTTCGGACGCGAGCAGCGCCGCGGACGCGCCGTCGGAAAGATTGGTGGAGTTGCCGGCGGTGAGCGTGCCCTGCCCGCTGCGCTTGTCGAAGGCGGGCTTCAAGGTCGCGAGTTTTTCCAATGTCGTGTCGGGGCGCAGGATGCCGTCGCGCTCCAGGCCGCGGAACGGCACCACCAGGTCCTTGTAGAAGCCGCGCTCGTACGCGGCCGCGGCCTTCTGGTGCGATTCGAAGGCGAGCAGGTCCTGGTCGGCACGCGCGATGTGCCATTCCTTCGCCATCGCCTCGCAGTGGTCGCCCATCGACTTGCCGGTGCGCGGCTCGCCGACGCCGGGGAATTCGGGCACCAGTTCGGAAGGCCGGAAGCCCTTCAGCGCCGCGCCCAGGCGCGCGCCGAAGCTTTTCGCCATGTTGATGTTGAGCAGGCGACGGCGCAGGCGCTTGTTCACCGCGATGGGCACGTCCGAGGTGGTGTCGGAACCGCCGCCGATGCCGGCCTCGATCTGCCCGAGCGCGATCTTGTTGGCGACGGTGATGCAGCTGTCCAGGCCCGTACCGCAGGCGCGCTGCAGGGTGATGCCGGGGGTGAGCGGCGACAGGCCGGAGGACAACGTCGCCTCACGCGCCAGGTTCCAGTCGGAGGAATGCTTGAGCACCGCGCCCATCGCCACTTCGCCCAGCACCTCGCCCTGCAGGCCGAACTTCTCCACCAGCGCGCCCAGTGTCTTGATGGACATGCCGACGTTGCCGACGTCCCAGTAGGCGCTGTTGTTCTTGCAAAAGGGGATGCGGACGCCGCCCAGGACGGCGACGCGACGGCTCGGGTTCATTGCAACGTCCTCTATATACTGCGCCGCCATAGCTTACGGGATTTCCAAACTGCGGCGTATGGAAGACCATGGACCCAGTCTCTAGCTGCCACGGCGTGCTCGCCCTCGAGCTCAAGCCCGGCGCCGTGCCGGCGCGGCTGGTGCTCGGGCAGGAAGCGGCCGAGAGCCTCGCCGCGGGCGTGGCCCGCGACCTGGCGCGTTTCGATGGCGGCGCCGCCGAGCTCGACCTGGGCCTGCTGGCGGCCGCCTACGATCCGGTGGAGCTGTTGCGCCCGGGCTGGCCGCTGCACCGCGAACTCGACCGCCTGGTCGCGCAGGCGCCGGGCGCCGGGCTGCCGCGCGTGATCGCCTTCGCCGATCGCGAAGGCCGGCTGCCGGAGCAACTGCTGCCGCACGGCGAATTCAGCGGCGGCGCCTTCCGCGTGCTGCCCTGGGTGTTGCGCGGACCGCGCGTGCAGGCGGCGCGCATCGCCGAACATTTCGAAGGGGTGCTGCTCGACACCGGCATGGCCGAAGCCGGCACCGCGCTCGCCGCGCAGCAGGCCTTCGGCGTGGCGATCGAACACGCGCGCCACCTCACGCTGCACGACCTCGCCGCGATGATGGCGATGCAATACGAGCACGCCGGCCTCGGCGCAGCCTGGCCGCTGCTGGAAACCGCGCTGATGGCGCCGGCCGAGGAATGCTGGCTCGATGCGCCGCCGGAACCGCTGGTGCGCTACGCCGGCGGCGAAGCGCGCTTCGCGCTGTTCGACGACGAAGGCTGGCTCGGCGCCGGCTTCGCCCCCGACCGCACGCGCGACGCCGAACGCCTCGGCCGCGACTTCGACCGCTTCCAGACGCGCCAGCGCCAGCTCGCCGCGCTGTTCGAGGCGCATGGCATCCCGACGCTGTTCGAGCATTGCCCCGCCGGCCAGGATCCGCGCGAGCGGCTATCGGGCTAGGGACTGCTCGAAGATCGCGTAGCCGGCGTCCTTCATGCCGAGGAATTCGTAGGTGCGGCGCGCGTTGGTGTTGTCGCGCTCGACGTAGAGGCGGATGCCGCGTACTTCGGGATCGGCCTGGGCGAGCGCGAGCACGTACGCGTACAGCGCGCGGTAGACGCCGCGGCGGCGAAAGGCGTCGTCGACGAACACGCTCTGGATCCACCACCACCAGCCGTCGCGCCAGTCGCTCCATTCGGTGGTCAGCATCAGCGTGCCGATCGGGCGGCCGGCGATCTCGGCGATGAAGTAGCGGCCCTTGCCCGGGTCGTCGAAGGCGCGCTGGATGCCGCGCGCGACCTCGGCGCGATCGAGCTGCTTGTCTTCGGTTTCGAGCGCCATCGCCTCGGCCCAGCGCGCCATCAGGGAAACATCGTCCTGGCGCGCGGGGCGGATCGCGATGGCATCGCGCGGGTTCGCGGTGGGGGTCATGTCGGCTTCCGGGGTCGCGCGCCAAGTTTACGCGTGAGCGTGTTGCGCCCCAAGCCCAGCGCCTGCGCGGCGTGCTGGCGATGGCCGCCGCTGTGCTCGAGCGCGGCCTCCAGCAGCACCTGGTCGAAGCGTTCGCGCAGGCGCGCGTGCAGCCCGGGTTCGCCGCGTTCGAGCGCCGCACGCGCGGTGGCGGCCAGCGCGGCGCTCCACTCTTCGGCGATCGCGCCACCGGGGGGCCGGAACAGCGCGCGCAAATCGCGCAGGCCGATGCTGTCGCCGGGCGCGAGCGCGGCCAGGCGCCAGCACAGGTTCTCCAGCTCGCGCACGTTGCCGGGCCAGTCGTGCTGCTCGAGCCTTTTCAGCGCTTCGGCCTGCAGGCGCTTGGGCGCGCCACCCAGGCGCCGCGCGGCTTCGGCGAGGAAGCGCGCGGCGAGCAGGCCGATGTCGGCGCGGCGTTCGCGCAGCGGCGGCAATTGCAGGCGCACCACGTCGAGGCGGTGCAGCAGGTCGGCGCGGAAGGCGCCTTCGCGCACGCGCTGCTCGAGGTCCTGGTGCGTGGCGGCGATCACGCGCACGTCCACGCGGATCAGCTCGCGCCCGCCGACGCGGAAGAACTCCCCTTCGGCGAGCACGCGCAGCAGGCGCGTCTGCAGCGAGGCCGGCATGTCGCCGATCTCGTCGAGGAACAGCGTGCCGCCGTCGGCCTGTTCGAAGCGGCCGACGTGGCGGCGCGCGGCGCCGGTGAAGGCGCCGGCCTCGTGGCCGAACAGTTCGGACTCGAGCAGCTCGGCGGGAATCGCGGCGGTGTTGAGCGCGACGAAGGGCCGGGCGCGGCGCGGCGATTCGCGGTGCAGAGCGCGCGCCACCAGCTCCTTGCCCGTGCCGGTCTCGCCGGTGATCAGCACGCCCAGCGGCGCCTGCGCCAGGCGGCCGATGCCGCGGAACAGTTCGCGCATCGCCGGCGAGGCGCCGAGCAGTTCGGCGTCGGACGGATTTGCCTCCGGCTCGGGCGCGGGTACGACCGCCGCGTGTTCGGGCAGGGCGCGCGCGGCCAGCGCGACCGCGTCGTCGAGGTCGAAGGGCTTGGACAGGAATTCGTGCGCGCCGCCGCGGAAGGCGCCGGCCGTGCTCGCGACGTCGGTATAGGCGGACATCACCACCACCGGCAGCGTCGGATGCTTCGCCTTCAGCGCATCGAGGAAGGCCAGGCCGTCGACGCCGGGCATGCGCACGTCGGTGTAGACCAGGTCGGGCGCGCCTTCGGATGCGATCGCATCGAGCGCCGCGCGCGCGCCGTCGAAGGCCTGCACGCGATAGCCCGCCTCGCGCAGCGCCTGCGCGAGCACGAAGCGCACGGCGCGATCGTCGTCCACCACCCACACCTGCGCGGCCCGTTCATTCGCCATCGCCGGCTTCCCCTTCCACCCCTGTGGGAGCGGCCCTTGGCCGCGACTCTTCCTGCGCCGGCTCGTCGACTTCGATCACCGGCAACAACAAGGTGAACACCGTGTGCCCGGGACGCGAGCGGTAACCCAGCGAACCCCCGTGCTCGCGCGCCACCTGCTGCGCGAGCGCGAGGCCGAGCCCGCTGCCTTCCGCGCGCCCGCTTACCAGCGGCAGGAAGATGCGTTCGGCCAGGTCTTCCGGCACGCCGCGGCCGTTGTCGGCAATCTCCACGCGCACCACGAGGCGATGCGCGCTGTCGCCGATCAGCACGCCGTGTTCGGCGCGCGTGCGCAGCGATACCTGCGAGGCGCCGGACTCGAGCGCGTTGCGCACCAGGTTCCACAACGCCTGCACGAGGCGATCGGCGTCGCCCGCAACCGCGGGCAGGCTCGGGTCGTAGTCGCGCACGAGCTTGATGGCCCAGCCCGCCTCGACGTCGGCAAGCTGGCGCACGCGCTCGAGCACCGCATGGATGTTGAGGGCGGCGAGCGCATTCGGCGGCGCAGGATTCATCAGCCGATCGACCAGCGCGGCCAGGCGGTCGACTTCGCTGCCAACGAGCTCGACCAGTTCGACTTCGTCGGCGTCGGCCCGGGCGCCGGCGCGGCGCGCCAGCAGCTGCGCCGCGCCCTTCAGGCCGGCGAGCGGATTGCGGATTTCGTGCGCGAGTCCCTTCAGCGCGGCGGACAGCGCGGCCGGCAGCGCGAGGGCGGGATCCTCGCCGGGAAATTCGCCGGTGGGATGGGCTTCCAGCAACGCGCCGCCGTCCTCGCGCGCGGACAGCCACAGCTCGGCGAAGCGCTCGCTCCCGCCGGCCGGAAAGGCCAGTCGGGCGCGATGCACGCGCACCGGCTCGCCGTCGGCGGGCAGGCGTGCATGCACGTCGGCCAGGCGCTCGCCTTCCAGGTCCAGCTCCGCCAGCGCCAGGCCCTGCAGGCGGCGCGCGCTCACCCCCAGCCAGCTGGCGAAGGCCGCGTTGCAGCCTTGCAGCGCGCCCGCGGCATCGAGCCAGGCCACGGGCGTGGACAGGCTTTCGAGCTCGGGCGGCGGCGCGGACATTGCACCATCATAGTGCAAGCCACGCCGGGGCGGCCTAGAGCTGCTTCTCCACCGGCAGCACGCGCGTCATCCAGGATTGCAGCTTGCGCCCGAAGCTGGCCTGCGGTTCCTTGTCGAGCGTGCCGGCCTCGTCGCTCCAGGTCAGCCCGCCGCCCGCGTCACGCCCCAGCTTCCAGGCGAACTGGCTCTTCGTGGCGGCTTCGTAGCGCGCCTGCAGTTCGCGCCCCAGGACTTCGTCGTCCACCAGCACGCCCTGCTCGCAGTTGAGCGCGACCGAGCGCGGGTCGAGGTTGAAGGACCCGACGAAGACGCGGCGGCGGTCGAACAGCGCTGCCTTGGTATGCAGGCTGGCGCCAGAAGAACCGAACCAGCTCTTTTTCCTGTCGCCCTCGCCCGCGCCGGCGGTGGGCTTGAGTTCGAACAGCTCGATGCCGCCGGCGAGCAGCGGCTTGCGGTAGCGCGAATAGCCGCCGTGCACCGCGGCAACATCGTTGGCCGCGAGCGAGTTGGTCAGGATGGACACGCGCTTGCCGGCGGTGCGCTGCGCCACCAGTGCCGCCGTGCCCGCTTCACCCGGCACGAAATACGGCGAAATCAGCGTGACTTCCGAGGTGGAAGCGGCGATCGCTTCGCGCAATCCCTCGAGCACGCGCGAGGCGGGCGGCGCATCGCCCGGCGCGAGCGCCTTCATCGGCGCGTCCGCGAGCAGTTGCCAGCGCGTCGACCACTGCAGCGGCAATTCGTTCGCGAGCAGGCGCCGCACGGGCTCCGATTGCGGCAGCGCGCGCACGTAGGCGGACTGGCGGTCGCGCGCGAGCTGGTCCGCGGCGCCGTCGCGCAGTTTCTGCAGCGAGCCTTCGTTGGCGAGCTGCGGGCTGAGCGCGGCGATCGGGTACGCCGCCGGCGAGTTCCAGTAGTCGTCGAAGCTGCGGCTGAGCTCGGCCACCGCCGGCCCGAGCATGAGGAAATCGAGGTCGAAGAAATTGGTCCCCTCGCTGGCGGCGAAATATTCGTCGCCGATGTTGCGGCCGCCGGTCAGGGCGATGCGGTTGTCGGCGATCCAGCTCTTGTTGTGCATGCGCCGGTTCAGCCGCTTCGCGCCGGCGACGGTCTCGATGAACTTGCCGCCTTCGCGCGAGCCGTAGGGGTTGTACACGCGCACTTCGATGTTCGCGTGCGCGTCGAGGCCGGCCAGGGCGAAGTTGCTGGCGCGCGCGTCCATGTCGTCGAGCAGCAGGCGCACGCGCACGCCGCGGTCCGCCGCCTGCACCAGCTCGTGCACGAGCAGGCGACCGGTCGCGTCGTTGTGCCAGATGTAGTACTGCAGGTCGAGGCTGCGGCCGGCCGCACGCGCGCTGGCGGCGCGCAGGGCGAAGGCCTCGACGCCATCAAATACCAGGCGGAAGCCGGAAGCGCCGGGATGCTCGGCCAGGCGCGCCTGCACGCGTTCGTCCAGTGGCGTGCCTTGCGCGGGCGGCAGCGCGCTCTCGGGCGCGAGCGCGGGCCGCGGCGGCGCGCCGGCGCAGGCGGCCAGCAGCAGCGCGGCGATCAGGGGCAGCAGGCGGCGCATCGGCGTTCCAGGGCGGGCGCGCGGGAGCGGCGCCAACGCAGTCTCGCGCCGCACGTGGCGGCCGGACATTGACCTTGCGGGCAATGCCTAGCGCAGGGCGTCCAGCCGGCTGCCGTAGTGGTGGGCGCGCGCGGTGCCGCCGCGCAGGGGCTGGCGCACCTGCGCGGCGCTGGCGCTGCGCACGCTGCGCCCGGCGGCATGGAAGTCCAGGCAGGCGGCGTCGAAGGGCAAGCCGCAGAAGTCCAGCAGTTCGCGGATCTGCGCTTCCGGCCCGGCCACGAGTTCCTCGTAGCGCTGCACGCGGATGCGCGAGGGATCCTGCTCGTGCCAGGCATCCATCGCGCCTTCGCAGTCGCGCTGGTAGGCGGCGATGTCGGCCAGCGTGTTGGCGAAGTGCGGTTGCGTGTAGAACTGCTGCTTGAAGCAGGACCAGCCGGTCTCGACGCGGTCGCGGCGCACGTCGACGACCTTCGCGCCGGGCAGCATCGCGCGCAGGAGGCCGGCGTAGCGCCAGTTCTCCGGCGTCTTGTCGGTGTGCCGCGGCTTGTCGCGGCGCCAGCGCGCGGTGCGCCGGAGGTACTCGCGGCCCAGGCGCTGCCAGTCCGCCGCGGTGGCGGCGCGCACCCATTGCAGCAGGCTCTGCTGACGACGCTGGCTCTCCGCGCGGATGATGTCGTCGAGGTCGGTCAGTTCGCTGGCGCCTTCCACCTGCGGGTGCGCGGCGAGGATCTGCTCGACCAGCGTGGAGCCCGAGCGCGGCATGCCGACGATGAAGATCACTTCGGCGCCCAGGCCCGGATCCTTCGGCCGCGGCAGCATCCGGCAGCCCGCGAGCACGGCTTCGATTTCCTGGTGGAACACGCCGGCGCGCCAGGGCGTCGCGCGCGCCTGGCGCGCGTTGGCTTCGGCGATGGCCTCGAAGGCCTGCTCGTATTCGCCGTTGTCTTCCAGCGCCTTGCCGAGGGCATGGCCCATGGCGATGCGATCAGGGTCGACGGCCTTGGCTTCTTCGATCAGCGCCTGCAGTTGCGCGCGCTCGTCGGCCGACAGCGGCTGCGTCTTGATGTTCGCCAGGCCGCGCCAGGCTTCGCCGCAGGCCGGCTGCTGCTGCAGCACCGAGCGATAACTCGCGGCGCCTTCGTCGAAGCGGCCCAGGTGCACCTGCGCATCGCCGAGCAGCACCGCGGCTTGCCACAGGTCCGGCGCGAGCGCCGTGGCGCGCTGCAGCGCCTCGGCCGCCGCGGCCGATTCACCGCGCAGTTGCAGGTTGCGGCCCAGGTTGAACCAGCCCATCGCGTAGTCCGGCTGCAACTCGCAGGCACGGCGCCAACTCGCGAACGCACCGTCGACATCGCCGCCGGCGCTCAGCGCGCTGCCGAGGTCGGTGTGCAGCAAGGCATCTTCCGGCCACTGCGCCAGCGCGGCGCGCAGCGCCGCCACGCCCTCGCGGATGCGGCCGACGCGCGTGGCGTGGATGCCGAGCAGGCGCAGCGCCTCCGGATGGTTGGGCGCGGCCGTCAGCGCCTCCTTCAGCAGGCGCTGGGCCTGCGGGGCCTGGCCATCGCGGATCGCGCGCGCGGCAGCCTGCAGGCGCTGCACGACGGGCGCGGGCAGGCCGGCCATGCGGGAGTTGTCGGGGGGAAGCGCAGCATCGACGCCGGACATGGCAGGACTCGCGGAAACGGACCGCGATGGTAAAAGAAATCAGGCCGGCGCGGGCCCGTAAAAGGCGGCCAGGCGCCGCGCCACCGCCGGGTAGGCGGCCTCCAGGATGAACGCCGCGGTGAACCAGTACTCGCTGCACACGGCGAAGAATTCCGCGTGCGATTCCGCCGCGTAGGGATCGATGGGGGCCCGCTGGCCCGCGTCCAGCTTCGCGCACAGGTCGTCGTAGGCGGCCTGGAAGTCGCGCGCCCAGCCCGGGCGGTCGTCCATGTGCAGGCGCGGCGCGCCGTCGACGCCGTCGTGCAGGCCGTCGAGCTTGTGGGCGATCTCGTGCACGACCACGTCGCGGCCGGCGATGGGACGCTCGATGCTCTGCAGCACGTCGGCCCAGGACAGCACCAGCGGGCCGCGCCACCACGATTCGCCAAGCGAGAAGCGACGGCGGCCACCGCTGCGCTCGTCGTCCTCGTCTTCGTGCCTCGGCCGTCGGAAACGGTTCGGATAGACGATGACTTCGCGCCAGCCATCCAGCCAGCCGTAGTCCAGGTGCAGCACCGGGCGGCAGCACAGCAGGGCCGCGATCACGCGCTCCTCGTCGCCCAGCTGCATGCCGCCCGCGGGCGTGATCGCCTTGTCGCCCAGGAAGCGCGTGCTGAAGCCGCGCAGGCGCGCGAGCGTGGCGGCGTCGAGCGCGCGCGCCCACGGCACGCGCGCCAGCGCGCGCTGCCAGAGTGGATCAGGCAGCGGCGCGGGGAGGCGGACGATACGGCGCAGCCAGTGGACGATTCCCATGCGGACAATCTGCGGGCGTCGTGCCGGTGGCGCAAGCCCAAAAGGAAAAGGCCCGGGTATTCCCGGGCCTTTTCTTGTTGCGTGCAGTCGCGGCCAACGGCCGCTCCTACAAATCAGAGGCCGTAGTACATCTGGTACTCGAGCGGGTGCGTGGCGGCGCGGAACTTGGTCACTTCGCCCATCTTCAGCTCGATGTAGCTGTCGATGAAGTCGTCGGTGAACACGCCACCAGCCTTGAGGAAGTCGCGGTCGCCGTCCAGCGCCTCGAGCGCCATGTCCAGCGAGTGGCAGACCTTCGGGATGTTCTTCTCTTCTTCCGGCGGCAGGTCGTACAGGTCCTTGTCGCTCGGCGCGCCCGGGTCGATCTGGTTCTTGATGCCGTCCAGGCCGGCCATCATCAGCGCGGCGAAGATCAGGTAGCCGGAGTTCATCGGATCCGGGAAGCGGATCTCGATGCGGCGGCCCTTCGGGTTCGAGACATAAGGAATGCGGCACGAGGCGGAGCGGTTGCGCGCCGAGTAGGCGAGCATCACCGGCGCTTCATAACCCGGCACCAGGCGCTTGTAGGAGTTGGTCGTCGAGTTGGCGAAGGCGTTGATGGCGCGCGCGTGCTTGAAGATGCCGCCGATGTACCACAGCGCCATCTGCGACAGGCCGCCGTAGCCGTCGCCGGAGAACAGGTTCTGGCCGCCCTTCGACAGCGACTGGTGCACGTGCATGCCGCTGCCGTTGTCGCCGACCAGCGGCTTGGCCATGAAGGTGACGGTCTTGCCGTTGCGGTGGGCGACGTTCTTGATGATGTACTTCATCATCATCAGCTCGTCGGCCTTCTGCACCAGGGTGTTGAACTTGGTGCCGATCTCGCACTGGCCGCCGTTGGCGACCTCGTGGTGGTGCACTTCCACGACCTGGCCGGCCGCCATCAGCTCCTTGCACATCTCGGCGCGGATGTCGTGCAGCGAGTCGACCGGCGCAACCGGGAAGTAGCCGCCCTTCAGGCCCGGGCGATGGCCGGTGTTGCCGCCTTCGTACTTCTTCTTGGAATTCCAGTGCGCTTCCTCGGAATCGACTTCGAAGAAGGTGTGGCCCATGTCGTTGGCGAAGCGGACGCTGTCGAAGATGAAGAATTCCGGCTCCGGGCCGAAGAAGGCCTGGTCGGCGATGCCGCTGGACTTCAGGAAGGCCTCGGCGCGCTTGGCGACGCCGCGCGGATCGCGCGAATAGGCCTGCATGGTCTGCGGATCGAGGATGTCGCAGACCAGGATCAGGGTCGGGTCGGCGGTGAAGGGATCGACCACGGCGGTGCTGGCGTCCGGCAGCAGGATCATGTCGGACTCGTTGATGCCCTTCCAGCCGGAGATGGAGGAGCCGTCGAACATCTTGCCGTCCTCGAACAGGGCGGGCTCGACGATGTTCACCGGGAAGGTGACGTGGTGCTGCACGCCGCGCATGTCGGCGAAGCGCAGGTCGACCCACTCGATGGCGTGGTCCTTGATCAGCTTGTTGACGTGTTCGATGGACATGGCGGAAAGCTCCGGCAGGGAAAGGGGACGTACCGGAGTAGCAAGGCGCGTGCCACGAAGGGAGCCAGCCTAAGCTATTGTTTTAACGAACGATTCGCGATGAACAGGGCGAAGCCTAGCCTCGCTTTGGTGCGAAATCCCATCCATCTGCACCGCTATGGTGCGATTCCTTTAGGGGTTTCGGGGCCGCTGCGGGAATCGCGCGCCATGGCTTCGTAGCGCTCGCGGTGGGCGTCGAGGGTGCCTTCGTCGAGCTCTTCCAGGTCCATCAGCGCGTTGCTGGCCGCGTCGGTCACCCGGATCAGCTCGTCGAGCTTGATCTGGATCGCCTCGGTATCCCGGGCCTGCGTGTTCTGGATCAGGAACACCATCAGGAAGGTGATGATCGTGGTGCCGGTGTTGATCACCAGCTGCCAGGTATCGCTGAAACCGAACAGCGGGCCGGTGACCAGCCAGGCCAGCACCACCAGCAGCGCCAGTCCGAAGGCGAGCGGACGACCGGTGAAGCGGGCGGCGAGCTTGGCGAGTCGATCGAAGTGGCGGGCGGCGCCGGAACTGGGCATGCGCCACTGTGCGCCCGCCTCCATGAACGCGGCGACCGCCGCGCTTCTGCAACAATGGCGCGCCCCTCCCCGCCGACCAGAAATGACCGACCTGCTCAACGCCCTGCTGCTCGGCATCATCGAGGGCATCACCGAATTCCTGCCCATCTCCAGCACCGGCCACCTGCTCATTGCCGAGCACTGGCTGGGCGCGCGCTCGGACCTGTTCAACATCTCCATCCAGGCCGGCGCGATCCTGGCGGTGGTGCTGATCTACTGGCAGCGCTTGTGGTCGCTGCTGGTGGGCTTCGGGCAGAAGTCCAACCGCGACTACGCATTGAAGCTGATCGTCGCCTTTGGCGTCACCGGCGCGCTCGGCCTGCTCGTGAAGAAGCTCGGCTTCGAACTGCCGGAAACGCTCGCGCCGATCGCGTGGGCCCTGCTGGTCGGCGGCTTCGTGATCCTCGGCGTGGAAGCGATCGATGCGCGTCGCGCCGACCTGCCCGACAACGACCCCAACGCGATCGGCTGGGGCACCGCAGTGCTGGTCGGCCTGGCGCAAGTGCTCGCCGGCGTCTTCCCCGGCACCTCGCGCAGCGCCGCGGCGATCTTCGCCGCGCTGCTGTTCGGACGCAGCAGCCGCGTCGCCGCCACCGAGTTCGCCTTCCTGGTCGGCATCCCGACCATGTTCGCGGCAACGGGCTACGAGCTGCTGCACACACTCAAGGACGGCGGCGCGGCGAACGAGAACTGGACCGCGCTCGGCGTGGCCTTCGTGGTCTCGGCGATCACCGCCTTCGCCGCGGTGAAGTGGCTGCTGCGCTACATCCAGACGCACCGCTTCACCGTGTTCGCCTGGTACCGCATCGTGCTCGGCGCCGCGTTGCTGGTGTGGCTGTACGGCTTCGCGGCCTGACGACTCGAATCAGGCGCCGCGCGTCATCACCGCGCGCACGAGTTTCTCGCCCACCCAGCGCTCGGCAAAGCTCGACAGGTCCGCGCCTTCGATGAAGCCGCAGTGGCCGCCGTGCTCGGAGATCTCGATCGAGGAGTGCGCCGGCAACTGCAGCTGCTGCAGCGTCTCCACCGGAATGATCGGATCGTCGGCGGAAGCGAGCACGCTCACCGGCACCTGCAGTTGCGCCAGGCGGCCGCCGGCCACGGCGTAGCCGTCGAAGTAGTTGTCCACGCCGCCCATGTCGGTGTGCTGGCGCACGAGCCAGTCGGTGAGGCCGCGCATGTCCTTTTCCAGCACCTCGTCGTCGATGCCGGCCGCCTGCGGGAACAGCTCGCGCTTCTTGCGCAGCGAGCTGCGCCACTTGCGCATGAAGTACCAGTTGTAGAAGCCGGGCCCGGTCTCCAGCGCGTGCATCACGCGCGAGGGATCCACCGCCGGGCACACCGCCGCGGCGTGCAGCAGCGGGATGCCCGCGTCGGGCGCCGCCAGCGCCAGGCGCAGCGCGAAGTTGCCGCCCAGCGAATAGCCCGCGACCAGGAAGTTGTCGTTCTCGAAGCGCTGGTACACCCACTTCGCCGCCTGCACCACTTCGTCCAGGCGGCAGGAATGGAAGATGCCCTCGTTGAGGTGGTGGGTGTCGCCGTGGTCGCGGAAGTTCAGCCGGAACACGTCGAAGCCCTGCGTGAGCAGGTGCGCGGCGGTGTGGCGCATGTAGCTGGAGTCGAAGCTGCCTTCCCAGCCGTGCAGCAGCAGCACCATGCCGCGCGCGCGCCGGTGGTCGAGCGCGCTGTGCAGGCCGAGCAGGCGGATGCCGTCACCCGCGTCGACGATATGTTCGGTGGTCTGCGCGCCCGTGCGCTCCAGCATGCGCCGGCCAGTGCCCTGGCGCAGCGTCGAGCTCAACGCCGACTGCAGGTGCGGGTTGCGCAACCAGCGCGGCGCACGGTAACCAAAGTCCACGGGCGGGCTCATCCTGAGCTTTCCTGGGGTCGCGGCCTCATGCCGCCATGGCGGCCACGATACGCTCGCGGCACACCTGCGCAAGGCGTCGGCGACCCTCCCCTTCAGCTGACGCAAAGGTTGGTTCGAGAAAATGAACCTCCACTGCACGGGACGGCTCGCCAAGCAGGCGCCAGAAGTTCTGCACGAAGTTTTCGCGCGGGCGGAAGGCGACGATCGCCTGGGCGTTGCCGCCGGGGCCGTATTTCAGCGCCACCGGCTGCACCGGGCACGCCGCCAGCACGGCCGGCTGGAAGATGCGCGCGTGGAAGGCGCCCAGTTCCTTTCCGTTGCAGGTGCGCCCTTCCGGGAACACGCCCACCGCGCGGCCTTCCTGCAGGCGCGCCAGCATCTGGTGCATGACGCCGTGCAGGGAATCGTTGTCGCCGCGATGGTGGTAGATGGTGCCGGCCTGGCTGGCCAGCCAGCCCACCAGCGGCCAGCGCGCGATTTCGGCCTTCGCCACGAAACCGACCACGCGCTGGCTGTGCAGCAGCGTGATGTCGATCCAGCTGACGTGGTTGGCGACGAACATCACCGCGCCCGGCAAGGGCGTGCCCACGCGCGTGGTGCGCATGCCGAAGCAGCGCATCAGCAGGCGCGAGAAGAGCTGGATGCCCCACTGATCGAGCTTGAGCGCGCGCCCGAGCGGGCCCATCGCCAGGACGACGAAGGCCAGGCCGAAGGTGCCGTGCAGCAGGAGCAGTGGCAGGCGCCACAGGTACCGGAAAAAACGCATCCGCCGATTCTGCACAAAAAAATAGGGTGGGACCCCTATTTTTTCGCGTACTTCATCGCCAGCGTGAGACGCGACACGCACACCGGGCGGCCCTGCTCGTCCTCGATGCGGATTTCCCAGACCTGCGTGCCGCGCCCGACGTGCAGCGGGCGCGCGGTGCCGGTGACCGTGCCCTGCGTCATCGCGCGCAGGTGGTTGGCGTTGATCTCGATGCCCACGGCCTGGCCGACCGAAGGGTCTTCCAGGCACAGGTTGGCGGCCATGCTGCCCAGGGTCTCGGCCAGCAGCACCGAAGCACCGCCGTGCAGCAGCCCGTAGGGCTGCAGGGTGCGGTGGTCGACCGGCATGGTGCCGCGGAAGAAGTCCTCGCCCTGCTCGGTGAAGACGATGCCCAGGTGGCCGACGGCGTTGCCCTGGTTGCGCGCGTTCAGCGCGGCCAGGTCGGGCCGCTGGCGGAAGGGGCCGGGCATGGCGCGGCCCCGAGGTGCCTTTAGCGGACGCGCAGCAGGCCCGGGCGCCAGGCGCTGGTGTAGCCCTCGCGCGCGTAGCCGGAGCTGCTGCCGTAGCCGGTGCCGAAGTCGCGCGTGCGCTGGCGGTGCATGCGGTCCTGCAGCTCGTCGCGGCGCGTGTTCAGCCAGTCGGCGCGGCCGACCGCGGCCGGGTTCAGGCCGCGGCGCTCGGCTTCGTTCTGGCGGAAGTCGCAGAACTCGTCGTAGGCGTCGAGCTCGTGGCGCAACTCCTTCACGCACAGCTCGATGGCGATGGCGTCGTCGAAGTAGCCGAGCACCGGCACGTTGTCCGGGATGATGTCGGCCGGGTCGGCGAAGTACACCAGCGCCGAGAGCACGCGCGCGCGGTCTTCCTCGCCCAGCGCCCAGCCTTCGTCGCGCAGCATCGCGATCAGTGCGTCGAGCCGGTCCAGGCGCTCCATGATGAAGTCGGGCAGCTGCAGGCTCGTCGCTTCCTCGAGCAGCTTGCCGGCTGCGGCCATCACTTCGTCGGGCGACTTGCTGCCGGCGCTGAAGGTGGCGGCCTTGATGGCGTTCTGGAAGTGCTCGAGATCGCGGTCGGAGAGTTCGAAGTTGATCGTCAGGGGCATGCTGGCGGTTCCCGTCAGGGCGGAAAATCGGAAGGAAAGCCTAGCAGAAACCCTACAGGAACGGGATCAGACCTGAGCCGAATGCCGTGACCATGCGGGTGTAGATCATCTTGAGGCTGAGGTTGACCTCGGGGAAGGCGCCCACCGGCGTGTAGCAGTCCCGGAAGCCCGGCTCGACCGGCCGCAGGGGCTGGCAGCCTTCCTTGAGCTCGTAGCTGGTGGCGTAGGGGAAGGGCCAGATGTCGAAGATCGGCAACTTCTCCGACATCTTGCCCAGGTTGTAGTTGAGCTGGTGCAGCGGCGTGAGCTTGGGCAGCGGCGCGATCACCCACGCGTTCTCCGGCTCCATGTCGCGGCGGATGCTGTCGGCCAGCACCTTGGCGAAGACCGGGTCGTGGACCATCACCAGGCTTTCGGTGTTCATTTCCGAAGAGCGCGGGTCGAAGTTGTGGCTGCCGACGATGGCGATCTCCTCGTCCACCACCATCGACTTGGAATGCAGGCCGATGCGCACGCCGGCCTTCTTCAACGGCACCGGGCCCTGGCGGTAGCCGGAAGGGCGGAAGTCCGGATCCAGGTACTGCGGCTCGCCCTGCTCGGCCATGGTTTCGGCCGCGCCCGGGATGGCCTTGAAGTCGATCGGCATGTCGCCGGGCCAGGGCTTGTACTCGTAGATCTCGAAGCCCAGCTCGCGCAGGAACATGCGCTTGTACTTGTGCGACATCGCATAGGCCGGGAAGGCGTCCGTGGCCGCCAGCGAATTGGTGGAGACCAGCACCGTCGGCCGCCCCTCGCGCTGGTGCAGCTCGCGGAACAGCTTGCGCGCCGGGCGCGAGAGCACCAGGTAGGGCGTCTGCAACAGCAGCTCGTGCTTCACGTTCGCGATCGCGTCGTACTGCGCCTGGCTGGCATCCTTGCGGCTTTGCGCCTGCAGGTCGTGCTTGCTGGGCAGGTCGCCGAAGAACTCCACGCGGCCGACGCTGTAGGTGAAGGGCTGCAGCTTCGCCATCACCGCGGCGCCGTCGCGGGCGCGCGCGGCCATGCCCTGCACGCGCTCGCTGGCCGGCTGGGTGTCGTCCGGCGGCGGGCCCTTGTTCTCCTTCAGCACCTGGGCGACGTCGGTGAGCGCGGTCGGCGGCATCGAGCGCTCGTCGTTCCAGAAGCCCTCGAAATTGGCCTTCATCGCCTGCGTCACCGGCCCGGCGACCAGCAGGTCGCGGTCGCGGTAGTTGTAGTCCGGGTGCCAGTCGAAGTACTCGTCCTGGATGTTGCGCCCGCCGATGATCGCGACGCGGTCGTCCACGATCATCATCTTGTTGTGCATGCGCCGGTTGATGTCGCGCAGGTGGAAGACCACGCCGGCGGCGAATTCGAGCGAGCTGATGTCCGCCTGCGACCACACCGGGTTGTAGATGCGGAACTCGAAGTTCTTGTGGAAGCTGGCCAGTCGCGCCTGCATCGGCGGGCGCGCCAGGCCGTTCAACTGGTCCATCATCAGGCGCACCTTGACGCCGCGCCTGGCGGCCGCGAGCAGTTCGTCGAGCACGACGCGGCCGGTTTCGTCCGGCTCGAAGTGGAAGGTCTGCAGGTCGACGGTGCGGCGCGCGGCGCGGATCAGGTGCACGCGCGCCAGCAGCGAGTCCTGGCCGGCGTCGAGCAGGATCACGCGATGGCGCGGCGCGGCCGGCTTCGATTCGGCGTAAGCGGCGTCGCCCAGCGCGAGCAGCGGGGACTCGATCTGGCAGGGCGTTTCGAAGCAGCCGGTTTCGCTGCTGCGCGCGGCCTCGGCGTATTCGGCCGCCTGCGTGTCCACGCGCATCGGTGCGCTGGCGCAGGCGCCGAGCGCGAGCGCGGACAGCGCCAGCAGCAGGCGCGCCGCGCGCGCCGTCGCGGCGGCGAAGGTCCCGGCGAAGTTCACGGCGAGGCGCCCGCGGCCGCGCGCAGGCGCACGCGCATATGCAGTTCGACGTCGTCCCTGACGCTGACCGAATGCGCGGTCATTCCGAATTCTTTCCGGTTGATGGTGCCGTTGACCTGCAGGTCGCAGTCGCGCCCGGGATGGGCGCAGGCGGACGGTAGCAGGCGGAAGCTGACTGCGCGCGTAAGTCCGCGCAGCGTGAGCTGGCCCTGGATGGTTCCCCCCGCGTGCAGCACCTCGTCGCTGAAGCTCTCGGAGTGGAAGCGGATCTCCGGGTGCGCATCCACCGACAGGAAGTCGGCCGAGCGCGTCGAGCGCTCCATCCATTTCGGCCCCTTCACCACCAGGCTCTGGCCGTCGGCGACGACCAGCACGCGCCAGCCGCCGGCGGCGTCGCCGGCCATTTCACCGCTGACCTTCGGAATGGTGCCGCGCGTGCGCATGCCGATGCGCAGGTAGACGACGAAGCGCGCCTCGGAACGCGCGCCGTCGATCTGCAGGCTGGAGGGCGGCGCGGGCCGCGAAGGCGGCATCGGCTGCGTGCCGGCGGTCAGGCCGGCGAGTCCCGCCAGCAGGTAAGGCCAGGCCTCGTGCCGGGCGAGCGGCATTCCCTCATGGCCACCAGAAGGCAGCCAGCTTCGCCACGCCGGGCTCGAGCATGGCTTCGGCGGGCAGGTGCAGCACGGCGATCGCGCCGGCGGGCATGCCGCGGAATTCGCCGGACTGGCCCGAACTCAGCAGCGCGGCCATCTGTTCCAGGCCGGGGTTGTGCCCGACCAGCATCACCCGCGCGACGTCGCGCAGTTCGTCGGCCACCTGCATCAGCGTGCCGGGCGTGGCGTCGTAGACGCGCTGCTCCTGGCGCTGCTCCACGTAGCCGAGCACGCGCAGCACCTCCTCGAGGGTTTCGCGCGTGCGCCGCGCCGGCGACACCAGCACGCGATCGGGGAGGTAGCCGTGCTCCTTCAGCCAGCGCCCGGCGGCCTCGGCTTCGGCGATGCCCTGCCGCGACAGCGGCCGGTCGGTGTCGGCCTGGCCGGCGGCCGCGGCCTCGGCATGGGCGTGTCGCAACAGGATCAGTTCGCGCATTTCAGGCCTTCTTCAACCATTTCAGGAGTGGCGCCCAGTCGTCCTGGTGGCCCCGGATGTTCTCGGAGCGGTAGTCGAACACGCTCTTGCCCAGCGCCACCATCAGCACGTAGGCCTGCGTGTCGCGCAGTTGCGCGACGAGCGGATAGGGCCAGGCCTTGAGCTGGTCCATGGCCTGCTGCGAGGCCGAGGTCCAGGGCTTGAGGCGGTTGCCGACCAGCGCGACCGGCAGCTTGCCCTTGCGCACGCGCGAATGCTTCGCCAGCGAATTGAGGAAGCCGACGGTGGCCTCCAGGTCGATCATCGAGGGGTTCACCGGCACGAGCACGGCGTCGGCCCGATCCAGGAAGGCTTCCAGGTCCTCGGCCATGTCGCCGGCGGCGGCATCGACCACCACGAACTGCGAGTCGGCCGGAATCGCCTTCTCCCAGTTCTTGCGCGTGCCGTCGACCGGCAGCACGGCGCTGGCCAGGCCGGCGCGCTTTTCCCCCCAGCGGGTCGCCGAATGCTGGCGGTCGGCGTCCACCAGCACGGTGCGCTTGCCGTCCAGCGCGTAGTGCGCGGCCAGGTTGGTGGCCAGCGTGGTCTTGCCGGCGCCACCTTTCGAACTCGCGACCAGAAACGTGCGCATGCGCCTCTCCTGCCGGGGTCGCTCCACTCTATAACGGGGCGGCCGGGAACGGCCATCCCCGTTCGGGTATCGTGTGCCACCCGCCGGGGGGCCGCCCGGACGCCTGGATTGCCGCGGGAAATGAGCGAACTGCAGGACCTGGCCTCGCTGGTGCGATCGAACACCCCGCTGGTGGTGATCGAGACGCCCGAGGAGTCGCGCGTCGTCGACCTGTTCCGCCACGTGCTCACGCACGTGTGGCGCGCGCTGTTCCGCTGGTCGATCACCGAGGGCATGCGCCGCGTCGACCTCGACCGCGAGGACCCGGCCGAAGTGCCGCCGGACCTGTCCACGACCTTGCAGGCGATCAAGCAGCACGACCAGCGCGGCATCTACCTGCTGCTCGACGCGATGCCTTACCTGGGCTACGCCACCACCGCGCGCATGCTGCGCGAGATCATCGAGCGCCGCGGCAGCATCGACCACACCATCGTGCTGGTCGGCGCCAAGATCGAGCTGCCGCCCGAACTGGAGGCGGTGGCGGTGCGTTTCCGCCTGCAGCTGCCGGACGAGCGCGCGCTGCAGAAGATGATCAACGACGAAGTCGGCCTGTACCAGCGCGAGAACAGCGGCCGCCGCGTCGAAGTGGACAAGGCCGCGCTCGGCCTGGTGCTGCGCAACCTGCGCGGACTGGCGCTGGGCGACGCGCGCCGCATCGCGCGCCAGCTGATCTTCCGCGACGGCGCGCTCGGCGAGGCCGACTTGCCGGAGCTGGCCAAGCTGAAGTTCGAGCTGCTCAACAAGGCCGGCAACCTGCATTTCGAATACGACACGGCGAAGTTCACCGACATCGCCGGCCTGGCGCGCCTGAAGAAGTGGGTCAAGCAGCGCCGCGAGGTGTTCATCGCCAACGAGGCGCCGCCGGGACTGGACCCGCCGAAGGGCGTGCTGCTGCTCGGCGTGCAGGGTTGCGGCAAGTCGCTGGCGGCCAAGGCGATCGCCGGCGGCCTGGGCGTGCCGCTGGTGCGCCTGGATTTCGGCGCGCTCTACAACAAGTTCCACGGCGAGACCGAAAAGAACCTGCGCGACTCGCTGGAATCGGCCGAGCAGCTCGCGCCCTGCGTGCTGTGGATGGACGAGATCGAGAAGGGCCTGGCCTCGAGCGGCGGCGCCGAGGACGGCGGCGTTTCGCGGCGCGTGCTCGGCCACATCCTCACCTGGATGGCGGAACGCAGCTCGCGCGTGTTCATGGTGGCGACCGCGAACGCGGTGCAGCAGCTGCCGCCGGAGCTGCTGCGCAAGGGCCGCTTCGACGAGATCTTCTTCGTCGACCTGCCCGACGCGGCGACGCGCGGCGAGATCTTCCAGCTGCACCTGGACAAGCGCAAGGTCGACTGGAGCGGCTTTTCGCTGGGCACGCTGGCGGATGCCTCGGCCGGCTTTTCCGGCGCCGAGATCGAGCAGGTGGTGGTCAGCGCGCTGTACTCGGCGCATGCCGACGGCGGCGAGGTCAACGAGGCGCGGCTGCTGGAGGAGATCCGCAACACGCGCCCGCTGTCGGTGCTGATGGCCGAGCAGGTGCAGGCGCTGCGGCACTGGGCCTCGTCGCGCACCGTTCCCGCCGACTAGAAACCCCGATTACTTCCAGCACTCGATGACACCGGTGAAGGTGCGCGCTTCGTCGGCGATGTCGGCGTTGTCGCGCGGGAAGCGCCAGAAGCCGCCGCGCGCGAAGTCCACCTTGTTGCGCACCAGGAAGGCGTTGAGGCGGTTGCCGGCGACGGCGAAGTTGAGGTTCTGGCCGCTGGTCCCCGTCGCTTCGCGCATGCGCTCGTCGGACAGGCGCATCGAGACCAGGCCGACCACGACGCCGCGACGATCGAGCAGGGGACTGCCGCTCGAGCCGGGCTGGATGGGCGCGGTGATCTGCCACTGGTTGGGATCGCTGCCCAGACCGGTGAGCGCGCTCAGGGTGCCCGGCGTGACATTGCCGTCGTTGGACAGCCAGGCGTTGAGCGGATATCCGAACACCACCACCGGGTCGCCCTGGCGCATCGCGCCCGGGTCGCTGGAAATGACCGCCGCCGCGTCGACATGGCCCGGAACGCGCAACAGCGCCAGGTCGTGCTGCGCGTCGAAGCTTTGCACCGTCGCCAGGCCGCCGCGGCCGCGCAGCCGCAGCTGCCCGCAGCCGGCGACGACGTGGTGCGCGGTGACGGCGTCGCCGCGGGTGCTGACCACGAACATGGTGCCCTCGCCCACCTTCTGCAGGCGCCCGTGTTCGACGCCCGGGGCGAGCCGCGCGCCGATCTGCGCCTGCCAGGCGGTGGACAGTTGCTGCGCCTTGGCGCGTTCGGCCGCGTCCAGTTCGCGTTCGAAGGCATCGCGCAACAGGCGCGCGCGCTCGACGCCGCTGCCGGCCGCCAGGTTCGTCCAGGCGTAACCCAGCACGCGATCGCGAGTCACGCCTACGCCGTTGAAGTACAGCCAGCCGAGCGTCGCCTGTGCGTCGGCATTGCCGTTCGCCGCGGCGGTGCGCCACCAGCGCACCGCCTGCGCGCGGTCCTGCTCCACGCCCTCGCCCTTGAACAGCAGCACCGCGAGCAGCACCTGCGCCTGGTCGTCGCCGCTGGTCGCCGACTTCTGCCACCACTGCGCCGCCTGCGCGAAATCGCGCGGCACGCCATCGCCGCCGTAATAGCGCTGGCCGAGTTCGCGTTGCGCGGCGCGATCGCCGGCGCGCGCCTGCTTGAGCGTCTTGGCCAGCTCGTCCTCGGCGGGCCGCGCGTAGATGTCCACCTGCGGCGGCGGCGCGCGCTGGCAGGCGGCGCCGACCGACAAAGCCAGCACCAGCGCGACCTGCATTGGCAGTGGCGGCCGGCGCGGCATGCAAGCAGTATAGGAAGCCTGCCTGAACGCGGTGCTGCCTCGAGGGGAAGGCCGGTCGCACCTGTGGCGACGGGCCGGCCGATAATGCCGGCATGCCCCTGCAGGACTTCCATCCGGCGGTCGCCGCCTGGTTCGCCGACGCCTTCCCCGGGCCGACCGAAGCCCAGGTGCGCGCCTGGCCGCGCATCCGCGCCGGCGAGCATGTGCTGGTGGCCGCGCCGACCGGTTCGGGCAAGACGCTGACCGCCTTCCTCGCCGCGATCGACGCACTGGTGCGGCGCGGGCTGGACCAAGGCGGCTTGCCCGACGAAACCCTGGTCGTCTACGTCTCGCCGCTGAAGGCGCTGTCCAACGACATCCACCTCAACCTTGAGGCGCCGCTGGCCGGCATCCGCGCGCAGCTGGCCGCGATGGGCCTGCCCGACGTCGACATCCGCACCGCCGTGCGCACCGGCGACACGCCCGGCAGCGAACGCACGCAGATGCGCAAGCGGTCGCCGCACATCCTGGTGACCACGCCGGAATCGCTGTACGTCCTGCTGGGCTCCGAGTCGGGCCGCCGGATGCTGGCGACGGTGCGCAGCGTGATCGTCGATGAAATCCATGCCGTCGCGGCGAGCAAGCGCGGCTCGCACCTGGCGCTGACGCTGGAGCGGCTGCAGGCGCTGTGCCGCGCGCAGGCGGCGGGTGGCGAGGACGGTTCGCTGCAGCGCATCGGCCTGTCGGCGACGCAGAAGCCGATCGAGGAGGTCGCGCGCTTCCTGGTGGGCAACGCGCACGTCGGCGCGGATGGCGTGGCGCAGGCGGCGCTGGTCGACATCGGCTACGACAAGCTGCGCGACCTCGCGCTGGAGCTGCCGCCGACGCCGCTGTCGGCGGTGATGTCGAACGACCAGTGGCAGCAGGTCTACGAGCGCATCGCGCAACTGGTGCGCGAGCACCGCACCACGCTGGTGTTCGTGAACACGCGGCGCATGGCCGAACGCGCGGCGCGCCACCTGGGCGAACGCCTGGGCAAGGAGCACGTCGCGGCCCACCACGGTTCCCTCTCGCGCGAGTTGCGCCTCGAAGCCGAGCAGCGCCTGAAGGCGGGCGAGCTCTCCGTGCTGGTGGCCACCGCTTCGCTGGAACTGGGCATCGACATCGGCGACGTCGAGCTGGTGGTGCAGGTCGGGGCCACGCGCAGCATCGCCGCCTTCCTGCAGCGCGTGGGCCGCGCCGGCCACCACGTCGGCGGCGTGCCCATGGGTCGTCTGTTCCCGACTTCGCGCGACGACCTGGCGGAAGGCGCGGCGCTGCTCGATTGCGTGCGCCGCGGTGAGCTCGATGCGCTGCGCGTGCCGGTGGCGCCGCTGGACGTGCTGGCGCAGCAACTGGTCGCCGAACTCGCCTTCGAGGAATACGGCGAGGACGAACTTTACGCGCTGGCCACGCGCGCCTGGCCCTATGCGAAGCTGGCGCGCGCCGACTTCGACGCGGTCGTGCGCATGCTCGCGGAAGGCTTCCACACGCGCAACGGCACGCGCGCCGCCTACGTGCACCGCGACGCGGTGCACAAGCGCCTGCGCGGCCGCCGCAACGGCCGCCTCACCGCGCTCACTAGCGGCGGCACCATTCCCGACACCGGCGACTACAACGTGGTGCTCGAGCCGGCCGCGATCACCATCGGCAACGTCAACGAGGATTTCGCGATCGAGTCGCTGGCCGGCGACATCTTCCAGCTCGGCAACGCCTCCTACCGCATCCTGCGCGTGGAGCCGGGGCGCGTGCGCGTGGAAGACGCGCAGGGCGCGCCGCCCTCGATTCCCTTCTGGCTGGGCGAAGCGCCCGGGCGCAGCGACGAACTCTCGCTCGGCGTCTCCCGCTTGCGATCGGAGATCGAAGCGCGCCTCGAGGCCGGCGGGCTCGAGGCGGCCATGGCCTGGCTGCGCGAAGAACTCGGCCTGGATGCGGAAGCGGCGCGGCAGCTGGGCGAGTACCTGGCGAAGATGCATGGCGCGCTCGGCCGCCTGCCCACGCACGCGCACCTGGCGATGGAGCGCTTCTTCGACGAATCCGGCGGCACGCAGCTGGTCATCCACACGCCCTACGGCTCGCGCATCAACCGCGCCTGGGGCCTGGCGCTGCGCAAGCGCTTCTGCCGCAAGTTCAACTTCGAGCTGCAGGCGGCGGCGACCGAGGACGCCATCGTCCTTTCGCTGTCGACCTCGCACAGCTTCCCGCTGATCGAGGTGTCGAAGTACCTGCACTCCAACAGCGCCGCCGACGTGCTGGTGCAGGCCCTGCTCGACGCGCCGCTGTTCGGCGTGCGCTGGCGCTGGAACGCCATCACGGCGCTGGCCCTGCCGCGCTTTTCCGGCGGCCGCAAGGTCGCGCCGCAGTTGCAGCGCATGCGCAGCGAAGACCTGCTGGCCACGGTGTTTCCCGACCAGGTCGCCTGCGCGGAAAACCTGGTCGGCGAACGCGAAGTGCCGGACCATCCGCTGGTGGCGCAGACCCTGCACGACTGCCTGCACGAGGCGATGGACCTCGCGGGCTGGCTGCAACTGCTGCGCGGGCTGGAATCGGGCGCGATCGCGATCAGCGCGCACGACCTCACCGGGCCCTCGCCCTTCGCCGCCGAGGCGCTGAACGCCAAGCCCTACGCCTTCCTCGACGACGCGCCGCTGGAAGAACGGCGCACGCAGGCGGTGCAATCGCGCCGCTACGGCGAAGGCGACAACGCCGACGACCTTGGCCGCCTGGACGAAGCCGCCATCGCCTCGGTGCGCGAGGAAGCCTGGCCGACGCCGCGCGACGCGCACGAGATGCACGAAGCGCTGCAATCGCTCGGCCTGGTGACCGCGTCCGACGTCGCGGCGAACCCGGGCTGGTCGGAATGGTTGCGCGAACTCGCCGCAGTCGCGCGCGCGACGCAACTCGGGGCGAACTGGGTGTGCGCCGAGCGCCTGCCGCAGGCGCGCGCGCTGTTCCCGGTCGCGCCGCTGCAGCCGCCGATCGAAGCACCGGCGGAATTCGCCTGCGAAACCTGGACGGCGGAAGCGGCGGCGGTGGAGATGCTGCGGGGCCGGCTCGCGGGCCTTGGCCCGGTGCGCGCGCAGGCGCTGGCCGACTCGCTGTCGCTCGAACGCGCCGCGGTCGATGCCGCCCTGCTGGCGCTGGAGTCGGAAGGCTACGTGATGCGCGGCCGCTTCTGCACGAACGCGCGGGAAGGCGGCGAGGAAGAGTGGTGCGAACGGCACCTGCTCGCGCGCATCCATCGCTACACCGTCGGAAAACTCCGGCGCGAAATCGAGCCGGTGTCGGCGGCGGATTTCACGCGTTTCCTGATGGACTGGCAGAAGCTGTCGCCGGAACATCGCGTCTCGGGTCTGGAAGGACTCGCGGCGGTGCTCGAGCAGCTCGAAGGCTTCGAAGCACCCGCATCGAGCTGGGAAAGCGAAGTGCTGGCGCCGCGCGTGGCGGATTACGAGCGCGCCTGGCTCGACGACCTGGTGCGCGCGGGCCGTTTCGCCTGGGCGCGCTTGCGCGCGCCGGCGAACGCGGCGGAGCCGGGGCGCACGAGCTCCTTGCACGCGACGCCGCTGGTGCTGCCGCCGCGCCGCCAGCTCGGCGCCTGGAGCCGGCTCGCCGCGGCGCGCGGCGGCCCGGAGCCGGCCCTGGGCTCGCGTGCCGAGCGCGTGGCCGAATTCCTCGCCGCCAACGGCGCCTGCTTCTTCGCCGACATGGAGCACGGCATCCCGATGCTGCGCACCGAACTGGAGGACGCGCTGTCGGAACTGGTCGCGCGCGGCCGCGCCGGCTGCGACAGCTACGCCGGCTTGCGCGCACTGCTGGTGCCGCCGAGCAAGCGCGGCTCCAACGCGCCGCGCCGCGGTCGCCGGATGGCGATGGCGGCGATCGAGGACGCCGGGCGCTGGACGCTGTCGCCGCGCCAGCCGATCGGCGGCGACGGCGAGCCCGAGTTCGTTGAACACGTCGCGCGCGTGCTGCTGCGCCGCTGGGGCGTGGTGTGCTGGCGCCTGCTCGAGCGCGAAGCGGCCTGGCTGCCGCCCTGGCGCCAGTTGCTGCGCGTCTACCACCGGCTGGAAGCGCGCGGGGAAATCCGCGGCGGCCGCTTCATCGCCGGGCTGTCGGGCGAGCAGTTCGCCCTGCCCGAGGCGATCGCGCCGCTGCGGGCGGTGCGCAAGCGCGGTCCAGACGGCAGCGTCGTGGCCGTGGCGGCGACCGACCCGCTGAACCTGGCCGGCCTGCTCTGGCCCGGTCCCCGCCTGCCCCGGACTCCGGGCAACCACCTGCGCCTGGTGGACGGCCAGCCTGAGCCCCACCCGGAAAGCGAGACCCCGATCGCAAAAAGTGCTTGACAGGGCCTTTTTGCAAATCCTATAAGGTTGGTGTGAATTAACCATCGGGGTCGCGATGCTCTCCAGGAAGGCCAAGTACGCGTTGCGTGCCCTGAGCGTCCTGGCGCTGTCCGAGCCCGGCCAGCTGCAGGCGCGCCGCCTGGCGCGCGAAGCCAAGGTCCCGGAGAAATTCCTCGAGGCCATCCTGGTCGAGCTGCGCAATGCCGGGATCGTGGAGTCCCGTCGCGGCACGGTCGGCGGGCACCGCCTGGCCGTGCCCTCGGAAAAGATCATGGTGGGCGACATCGTGCGCATCATCGACGGCCCGATCGCGCCGATCCGCTGTGCCTCGGTCACCGCCTACCAGCCCTGCGCCGATTGCATCGACCCGCCCACCTGCGCGCTGCGCGACCTGATGGGCGACGTGCGCGATGCCATGTCCGCGATCATCGACCACCGCAGCCTGCGCGAGCTCGCGCTCGCTTCCGCTGCCAAACCCGCCCCCGCCAGCCGCGCCGGCTGACGCAGCCCCAGGAGTACGCGCATGAACCGCACGCCTTCCGCGAACGTCATTTCCCTCCGCACCACGGAAGAGCTGACCGCCGAAGAAAGCGCGGTGCTGCGCGCGATCCGCGACACCAGCTACGGCGCGGTGGAAGTGGTGCTGCACCAGGCGCGCATCGTGCAGATCGTGAAGACGGAAAAGCTGCGCCTGGAATCGCATCCCGCTTCGCCCTGACCCGAACCCCCGTACCACCACCGACGGCCGACCAGACCGCTGGAGGCCTCCCTTGAGTTTCCTTGAAGGAGTGCCCCGCATGAAGCGTCACCTGTGGCCGATTCCCCTCCTGCTGGCCAGCGCGACGGCCGTCGCGCAGTCCTCGCCGCCGCCCCAGCGGCCTCCCCTGACCCTGGAAGCATTGGCGGCGCGCGTCGAGGAACTCGAACGCACGCTGGCGGCGCGCGAGGCGGCCGGCAGCAGCACCAGCGATGAGAACGAACAGCTCAAGCAGCGTGTCGCGGTGCTCGAGCGCCAGCTCGAGCTGCAGGACGAGGCGGCGACCACCGCCAAGGCCAGCAACCCGGTGTTCACCGTCAACGACAAGGGCGTGAGCGCGAAGTCCGCCGACGGCGCCTACGAGTTCCGCCTGCGCGGCACCGTGCAGGCCGACCAGCGCAGCTTCCTCGAGGGCGACGCCGGCCAGAACGACAGCTTCCTGTTCCGCCTGGTGCGGCCCACGCTCGAAGGCAACATCGGCAAGCTGCTCGCCTTCAAGCTCACGCCCGACTTCGCCACCGACAATCCCTCGCTGGTCGACGCCTACTTCGACCTGAAGTTCGATCCGCGCTACACGCTGCGCGTGGGCAAGTTCAACGGGCCGATCGGTCTCGAGCGCCTGCAGTCCTCCAGCGCGCTGGCGATGATGGAGCGCGGCTTCCCCACCGAACTCGTTCCGAACCGCGACATCGGCGTGCAGCTGCAGGGCGAGCTCGCGCAAGGCCGCGTCAGCTACGCCGCCGGCGTCTTCAACGGCGCCGCCGACGGCCGCGACGCGATCGCCAGCGACCCGGACGACGAGGTCGAGTTCGAAGGCCGCATCTTCTTCGAGCCCTGGAAGAACGACGCCAACGCGCTCTCCGGCCTGGGCTTCGGCCTCGCCGGCAGCACCGGCGAAAAACGCGGCACCGGCAACAACTTCCTGCCGCGCTACCGCACGCCGGGCCAGAACGTGTTCTTCAACTACCGCGCGAGCGTGGCCGCGGCCGGCGAACACCAGCGCCTTTCGCCGCAGTTCTACTACTACCGCAACCGCCTGGGCCTGATGGGCGAGTGGGTGCGTTCGGAACAGGAAGTGCAGCTCGGCGCCAACGCGGCGAGCAACATCTCGCTGGAGAACGAGGCCTGGGAGCTCACCGGCAGCTGGGTGCTGACCGGCGAGGATGCCTCCTATCGCGGCGTGGTCAAGCCGGCGCACCCCTTCACCCTCGACGGCGAAGGCTGGGGCGCCTTCGAGCTGGTCGCCCGCTACGGCGAGCTGGACATCGACGACGACGCCTTCCCCCTCTACGCCGACCCCTCGGTCAGCGCGCGGCGCGCGCGCGCCTGGGGCCTGGGCATCAACTGGTACCTCAACAGCAACCTGAAGCTGGTAATGAACTACACCGACGCCGATTTCGACGGCGGCGCCGTGGCCAGCCAGGACCGCGAAGACGAACAGGCGCTGTTCACGCGCCTGCAGGTCAACTTCTGATCGGAGCCCGCCCCATGAAAACGAAATCCCGACTGATCGCTTTCGCCCTTGCGCTCGCCGCCACCGCCGGCGTCGGCGCCGCCGAGCTGCTCAACGTTTCCTACGACCCGACGCGCGAGCTTTACGCCGAGGTCAACGAGGTCTTTGCCGCGCAGTGGCAGCAGCAGACCGGCCAGAAGCTGACGATCAACGCCTCGCACGGCGGCAGCGGCAAGCAGTCGCGCGCGGTGATCGACGGCCTGGAGGCCGACGTGGTCACGCTTGCGCTCGCCGCCGACATCGATGCGATCGCGGAGAAGGGCAAGCTGCTGCCGCCGACCTGGCAGTCGCGCCTGCCGAACAATTCCACGCCCTACCGCTCCACCATCGTGTTCCTGGTGCGCAAGGGCAATCCGAAGGGCATCAAGGACTGGGGCGACCTGGTCAAGCCCGGCGTGAGCGTGGTGACGCCGAACCCGAAGACCTCCGGCGGCGCACGCTGGAACTACCTGGCGGCCTGGACCTGGGCGGCGGCGGAGAACCAGGGCGACCTGACCAAGACGCTCACCTACATGTCGTTGCTGTTCAAGCACGTGCCCGTGCTCGACACCGGCGCGCGTGGTTCGACCACCACCTTCGTCAACCGCGGCATCGGCGACGTGCTGCTGGCCTGGGAGAACGAGGCCTTCCTCGCGAAGACCGAGCCGGAAGGGCGCGACCTGGAGATCGTGATCCCCAGCATCAGCATCCTGGCCGAGCCGCCGGTGGCGATCGTGGACAAGAACGTCGATCGCCACGGCACCCGCAAGATCGCGCAGGCCTACCTGGATTTCCTGTACTCGCCGCAGGGCCAGACGCTGGTCGCCAAGCACCACTACCGGCCCTCGAAGCCGGAAGGCGTGCCACCGGCGCTGCTCGAGGCCTTCCCGCAGGTGAAGACAGTGACCATCGATTCGGCGTTCGGGGGCTGGAAGAAGGCCCAGGCGACCCATTTCGCGGATGGGGGCTTCTTTGATCAGCTGTACAAGCCGGGCAGGTAAGCTCAGCGAATGACCGCAATTGCCCGCGCCCTGCGCCAGCCCGGCCCCCTGCCGGGCTTCGGCCTCACCCTCGGTTTCAGCCTGTTCTGGCTGTCGCTGGTGGTTTTGGTGCCGCTGCTCGCGCTGCTGCTGCGCGCGGCCGGGCTGGGGCCGGCGGGCTGGTGGCAGATCGCCACCGACAAGCGCGTGCTGGCGGCGCTGCAGCTGAGCTTCGGCACCGCGCTGGTGGCGGCGCTGGTCGTCTCCCTGGTCGGCGCGCTGATCGCCTGGGTGCTGGTGCGCTACCGCTTCCCGGGGCGCGCGCTGTGCGATGCCCTGATCGACCTGCCCTTCGCCTTGCCGACGGCGGTGGCGGGCATTGCCCTGACCGCGCTGTATGCGGGCAACGGCTGGCTCGGATCCTTCCTCGAGCCGCAGGGCATCAAGGTGGCCTACGCGCCGCTGGGCATCGTGGTGGCGCTGCTCTTCGTCGGCCTGCCCTTCACCGTGCGCACGGTGCAGCCGGTGCTGGAATCGCTGCACGTCGAGCACGAGGAGGCCGCCGCCTCGCTGGGCGCCTCGCGCTTCACCACGCTGCGGCGCGTGGTGCTGCCGCAACTGCTGCCGGCGATGCTGACCGGCTTCGCGCTCGCCTTCGCGCGCGGCGTCGGCGAATACGGCTCGGTGATCTTCATCGCCGGCAACCTGCCCTACGTGTCCGAGATCGCGCCGCTGCTGATCGTGATCAAGCTGGAAGAGTTCGACTACCGCGGCGCCACGGTGATCGCGGTGCTGATGCTGGCGTTGTCCTTCGCGTTGCTGTTCCTGATCAACAAGCTGCAGCGCAGGCTCGCCCGTGGCCAGTCGATCTGAGCTCGCCACCGTCGCGGCGATCGGCGAGCCGGCCTGGCTGCGCTGGTTCCTGATCGCGCTGGCGCTGGCGCTTCTCGGCGCGATCGTGGTGCTGCCGCTGGCGGTGGTGATCGTGGAGGCGGCGCGCGCGGGCGTGGGCGCCTATTTCGAGGCGATCACCACGCCCGATACGCTGGCGGCGGTCAAGCTGACGCTGCTGGTCGCGCTGGCGACCGTGCCGCTGAACCTGGCCTTCGGCATCGCCGCGGCCTGGGCGATCACCAAGTTCCGCTTCCCCGGCAAGAACCTGCTGCTGACGCTGATCGACCTGCCCTTTTCCGTCTCGCCGGTGGTCGCCGGCCTGGTGTTCGTGCTGCTGTTCGGCGCGCATGGCTGGTTCGGGCCCTGGCTGCAGGAACACGGCATCAAGATCATCTTCGCCACGCCCGGCATCATCCTCGCCACCGCCTTCATCACTTTTCCCTTCGTCGCGCGCGAACTCATTCCGCTGATGCAGCAGCAAGGGCCGGACCAGGAGGAGGCGGCGGCCTCGCTCGGTGCGTCGGGCTGGCAGATCTTCTGGCGCGTCACCTTCCCGAACATCCGCTGGGCGCTGCTGTACGGCGTGCTGCTGTGCAATGCCCGCGCGATGGGCGAGTTCGGCGCGGTGTCGGTGGTGTCCGGCCACATCCGCGGCCTGACCAACACGCTGCCGCTGCAGGTCGAGATCCTGCACAACGAATTCAATGCCCCGGCCGCCTTCGCGGTGGCGACGCTGCTGACCACGCTGGCCCTGCTCACGCTGGGCCTGAAGCTGTGGCTGGAGCGGCGCCACGGCGAGGCGCTGGCGATCCGCGCCGGGCGCAGGCACTAGTACAGGGACGTCATGGAAATCCGGCTGGAAAAAGTCAGCAAGCAGTTCGAGGGCTTCGCCGCGGTGAAGCCGACCACGCTGCACATTCCTTCGGGACAGCTGGTGGCGCTGCTGGGGCCCTCGGGCTCGGGCAAGACCACGCTGCTGCGCCTGATCGCCGGGCTGTTGCCGGTGGACGAGGGACGCATCGTGTTCGCCGGGCGCGACGCGACGCGATTGAGCCTGCGCGAGCGCCAGGTCGGCTTCGTGTTCCAGCATTACGCGCTGTTCCCGCACATGAGCGTGTTCGAAAATGTTGCATTCGGACTTCGTAGCCGCCCACGCAAGACGCGGCCGCGCGAGGACGCGCTGCGCAAGCGCGTGGACGAGCTGCTGGCGCTCGTGCAGATGTCCGAGCATCGCGAGCGGCTGCCGGCGCAGCTTTCCGGTGGCCAGCGGCAGCGCGTCGCGCTGGCGCGCGCGATGGCGATCGACCCGACCGTGCTGCTGCTCGACGAGCCCTTCGGCGCCCTGGACGCCAAGGTGCGTTTCGAACTGCGTTCGTGGCTGCGCCGGCTGCACAACGAAACCGGCTTCACCACCGTGTTCGTCACGCACGACCAGGAAGAGGCGCTGGAGCTGGCCGACCGCGTGGTGGTGATGAACCAGGGCCGCATCGAGCAGGACGACACCCCCGACCGCGTCTACGCCTCGCCGGCCTCGGCCTTCGTGTTCGATTTCCTCGGCCGCTCCAACAGCATCGCCGGCACGGTCAGCGGCGGTCGCTTCAACGCGCCGGGCTTCGTCGCGCCGGTGCCCTGCGAAGGCTGCGCCGATGGCCCCGCGAACCTGTTCACGCGCCCGCACGACCTGCGCATCGCCAACGGCCACCCGAAGGTGCTCGAAGCGAAGGTCGAGGCGGTACACAAGCTCGCTGGCCGCACCAGCTTCGAGGCCACGCTCGACGGCCAGGCGCGCCCGCTGCTCGTCGACATCGCCGGCACCGACTTGCCGCACCTGCCTGAGCGCGGCGAGTTGGTCAGCCTCGCCCTCGACCACTTCCGCGTGTTCGCGTCGTAGCTACCAGTCGGTGGGACGGTAGTCCTTGAGGAACTGGCCCCAGGCGTGGGTGCCGGTGTTGATGCCGTCGATGATCGGGTCGACGATGCGCGCGGCGCCGTCGACGATGTCCAGCGGCGGGTGGAAGCGTTCCTCGACGACCTTGCGCGCGGCGATGTGCGCGGGATCCTCGTCGGTGACCCAGCCGGTATCGACCGAGTTCATGTGGATGCCGTCGGCTTCGTAATCGGCGGCCGAAGTGCGCGTCATCATGTTCAGCGCGGCCTTGGCCATGTTGGTGTGCGGATGCCGCGTGGTCTTGAAGTTGCGGTAGAACTGCCCTTCCATCGCCGACACGTTGACGATGTGCTTGTCGCGGCCGGGCGTGGCGCGCATCAGCTCGCGCAGGCGCGCGTTGAGCACGAAGGGCGCCACCGCGTTCACCAGCTGCACTTCCAGCAGCTCGACCGCGGACACTTCGTCCAGCTGCAGGCGCCAGGAATTCTTCTCGCGCAGGTCCACCTGCTGCAGGTCGGCGTCGAGCTTGCCTTCCGGGAACAGCTGCGCGGACACCAGCACGTCCTCCGGCAACAGCGCCAGCTGCGACAGCTCCGGCGCGCGGGTCAGGCCCGGGGCATGCTCGACGTGCTCGTCGACCAGGTGCACGAGTGCGCGCGAATCGGCGCCGGCCTCGCGCGCCGCTTCGCGCTCGAGCTCGAGCATGTGCGCATAGAAGGCCGGCGGTCGGCGCACGGTCTGGCAGGCGTTGGACACGATGAAATCCAGGCGCGAGCGCGTGGCCAGCAACTCCTTGCAGAAGGTTTCCACGCTGGGTGTATGGCGCAGGTCCAGGCCATAGATCGACAGCCGGCCGCCCCAGGCCTCGAAGTCCGGCTCCGCCGCGTAGCGCTTGGCCGAATCGGCCGGGAAGCGCGTGGTGACGATCAGCTCGCAGCCGGCGCGCAACAGCTTCAGCCCGGCCTGGTAGCCGATCTTCACGCGGCCGCCGGTGAGCAGCGCCACGCGCCCGCGCAGGTCGGCCGTCTCGGTGCGCTTGAGGAAATTGAATTCGCCGCACTCGGGGCACAGCTGGTCGTAGAAATGGTGCAGCGTGGAGTACTTCTTCTTGCACACGTAGCAATGCCGCTGCAGTTGCGTGCCCGGGCGCGGCAGCAGCAGGTCCACCGGGCCGTGGTCCGCGGCGTGCTCGTCGTCCTCGTCCAGCGCATCGCGCGGCATTTCCGGCGGGAAGTAGTTGGGCGTGGAGAACACCGGCTTGCGCCGCAACGTGCGGATGCCGGTGGCGTCGAGCAGCGCGTCGTCCTGCGCCTTGGCCTCGCGCGCCTGCGCGCGCTGCTTCTGCTTCAGGCGCTTGCGCCGCACCTTGCGGTCGGGGTGGAAGGCGGCGGCGAGGGCGCGCTGGAAGCGCTCGCGCTCGGCCGGCGCCAGGCCCTGGAGCAGCGAAGCGTCCGCCGCCACCGCCTCCAGCAGCGTCGCGGCCTCGCGCAGGCGCGCCGGCAGGGCGGGATCGCCGGCCAGTTCGGGATGGGCGGCGGGTCCGGGCGCGCCGTCGGTCGGGGATTCGGGGCTTTGCATGCCGGTCATTATCGCCCGCCCGGCATTGCTTAGACTGGCCGGGTGATCCCCGCCCTGCGTTTCGACAACCGCTTCGTGCGCGAACTGCCCGCCGATCCCGAGCAGGGCCCGCGCGTGCGCCAGGTGCCGGGCGCGGCTTTTTCGCTCGTGGAGCCGACGCCGGTGCGCGCGCCGCGGCTGATCGCGCATTCGCGCGAAGTCGCCGGGCTGCTCGGCCTGACCGAAGCCGACGTCGCGGCGCCCACCTTCGCGCGCGTGTTCGGCGGCAACGCGCTGCTGGAGGGCATGCAGCCCTACGCGGCGAACTACGGCGGCCACCAGTTCGGCAACTGGGCCGGGCAGCTGGGCGATGGTCGCGCGATCACGCTGGGCGAAGCGATCAACGCGCAGGGCGAGCGCTGGGAACTGCAACTCAAGGGCGCCGGCCCCACGCCCTATTCGCGCCACGCCGACGGGCGCGCGGTGCTGCGCTCGTCGGTGCGCGAATTCCTGTGCTCGGAAGCGATGCACCACCTCGGCGTGCCCACCACGCGCGCGCTGTGCCTGGTTGCCACCGGCGAGGCGGTCGAGCGCGACATGTTCTATGACGGGCATCCGCAGATGGAGCCGGGCGCGGTGGTCTGCCGCGTCGCGCCCTCCTTCCTGCGCTTCGGCAACTTCGAATTGCCGGCCTCGCGCTCGGAGACGGTGGTGCTGGAGCAACTGGTCGACTTCTGCATCGACCGCGACTACCCGGAATTCGGCGGCATCCCGAAGGACATCCGCCGCGCACTGTGGTTCGCGGAAGTGTGCGAGCGCACCGCGCTGCTGATGGCGCACTGGCTGCGCGTGGGCTTCGTGCACGGCGTGATGAACACCGACAACATGTCGATCCTCGGCCTGACGATCGACTACGGCCCCTACGGCTGGATCGACGACTACGACCCGGACTGGACCCCGAACACCACCGACCGCGACCGCCGTCGCTACCGTTTCGGGCAGCAACCCCAGGTGGCGTTCTGGAACCTCACCCGCCTGGCCGGCGCGCTGGCACCGCTGTTCCCGGACCTGGAACCGCTGAAGGCGGGCCTGGAGAAGTACGCGGAGAGTTACGCGCGCCACGACCGCGCCTTTGCCGCCGCCAAGCTCGGCCTGCGCGATTTCGGCGACGAGGACGTGGCGCTGCAGCAGGACATGCACGCGCTGATGCAGGCCGCGCAAATCGACATGACGCTGTGGCACCGCGGCCTGGCCGACCTCGACCTGCAGCAGCCGCGCCTGGCTTCCTTGCGCGAAGCCTTCTACGAGCACGAGGCGATGCACGCGCAGCACGAGGCGCTTGAGGCCTGGCTCAAGCGCTATGCCGAGCGCGCGCGCCGCGAGGACGTGGAACCCGGCGAGCGGCGCGCGGCAATGAACGGGGTGAACCCACGCTACGTGCTGCGCAACTACCTGGCGCAGCAGGCGATCGATCGCGCCGAAGCCGGCGACGAGGCGGGCATCGCCGAACTGCTGGAAGTGCTGCGCCGCCCTTACGAGGAACAGCCGGGCCGGGAAGCGATGGCGGGGAAACGCCCGGACTGGGCGCGCAACCGGCCCGGCTGCTCGATGCTCAGTTGCAGTTCCTGATCAGCCCTTCGGCTTCTTCTCGCACTTTCCCTTCACCGCGGCCTCGCCTTCCTTGCAGTGCAAGGCCTTGTGCGCGGGCTTGCTCGCCGCGGTCTTCGGCGCGGTATTCGAGGCCGGCGTGGCGGCGGGCGTGGTCGCGGCAAAGGCGCTGCCGGCGAGCAGGGCGAGCGTCAGCGCGGCGAGCGATTGCTTGAGTTTCATGGGGAGCTCCTAAGTCTGGACGGGGATTACCGGTGTGCCACCGGTGGATCCAGACTGCGCCGGCGCGGCCGACGCCACGCTTTCCGTTGCATGACCATTCGTCCATGTGGCGGCGCGCGGAAAGCGAAGGCGCACGCGCAGCCCCGGCGCCAGCGGCTCCAGCCGCCACTGCGCGCCGTGGTGCAGCGCGATGGCGCGCACCACCGACAGGCCCAGGCCGCTGCCCGGCGTGCCGCGGTGCGCTTCGCCGCGCACCAGCCGGTCGCAGGCGCGTTCGCGCAGCTCCGCGCTCATGCCCGGGCCGTCATCCTCCACGCCGAGCTCGACGGCGCCCTCGCGCTCGCGCAGCCACACGCGGATGCGCGCGCCCGGGCCGGCGTACTTGCTGGCGTTGTCGAGCAGGTTGTTCGCGAGCTGGAACAACAGGTCGCGGTCGCCTTCAACCTGCACGGACTCGAGGGCGACATCGAGGGATTGCCCCTTCGACTCCAGCACTGCCTGCCATAGTTCCGCGGCGTCGGCGATCAGTGCATCGAGCGCCAGCGGCTGCAGCGCGGCATCGCTGCCTTCGATGCGCGCCAGGCGCAACAGGCCGTTGAAGGTCGCCAGCAGCGCATCCGCCTCCACATTCGCCGCGTCCAGCGCCTCGCGTGCGGCCGGATCGGCGCTGGCCAGTCGCGCCTGCTCCAGCCGCGTGCGCAGCCGCGCCAGCGGCGTGCGCAGGTCGTGCGCGAGCGCATCGGTCGAGGCCTGGATGCCGCCGACCAGCGCGTGCATGCGGTCGAGCATGCGGTTGAGCGTGCTCGCCAGCCGCGCGAAGGCGTCGTCGCCGCCGGCTTCGACCGGCACGCGCTCGTCGAGGCGGCCGGCGCCGACGCGATCGACGGTGTCCAGGGTGGCGCGCAGCGCGAGTTCGACCGCGCGCCGCAGCAGCCAGAACAGCAAGCCGCTCAGCGCCGCCAGCGCGGCCAGGCTGGCGGCGCCGAGCGGCAGCACCAGTTCGCGCAGACGCCGCTGTTCGCCGGTCGCGTGCCCGGTCAGCAGCCAGCCGCCATCCGGCAGCGGCTGCACGTAGGCGAGCACTTCGTCGGCGCGGTCGCCTTCGTTCCACGGAATGCGCAGCCATTGCGCCTTGGAAGGCAGGAAGGCCGGCAGGTCGTCGCGATGCCCGGCAAGCACGTGGTCATCGCGGTCGACGAGCAGGTAAAGGGCCTCGCGATCGGTTGGCGCGCGCACCAGTTCCTCGATGGTGGTGCGCAGTTCGGCGCGGCCGCCGGTGCGGTACAGGTCCATCAGGCCTTCGTGCTCGGCGCGCACGGTCTGCTGCGCGTCGCGCGCGACCATCTGCTCGAACACCACGAAGCTGACCGTGCCGACGCCGGCAAAGGCGAGCAGCAGCCCGAGCCCGTAGGTCAGGACCAGGCGGTTGAGCGTGGAAGCGGCGAGGCGCACGCGCCGGCCTTCAGTCGCGCGCACCGAGCAGATAGCCGGCGCCGCGCACGGTGTGCAGGAGCGGCGGCCCGCGCTCGCGCTCGATCTTCGCGCGCAGGCGCGAAACGTGCACGTCGATGACGTTGGTCTGCGGGTCGAAGTGGTAGTCCCACACCGCCTCGAGCAGCATCGTGCGCGTCACCACCTGCCCGGCGTGGCGCATCAGGTATTCGAGCAGGCGGAACTCGCGCGGCTGCAGTTCGATGCTTTCGCCCGCGCGCCTTACGCTGCGCTTGAGCAGGTCCATTTCCAGGTCCGCCACGCGCAGCTGTGTCGCCGGCGAGGCGCCGGGGCGCGCGCGCCGCAGCAGTGCGTCCAGGCGCGCCGACAGCTCGGCGAAGGAGAAGGGCTTGGCGAGGTAATCGTCGGCGCCGCCGCGCAGGCCTTCCACGCGCTGCTCCACTTCGCCCAGCGAAGACAACACCAGCGCTGGCGTGGCGTGGCCCTGCGCGCGCAGCCGGCGCAGCAGTTCCAGGCCCTCCAGGCCCGGCAGCATGCGGTCGAGGATCCAGGCGTCGTAGCGCTCGTTCTGCGCCAGGTGCAGGCCGTCCGGGCCGGAGGCGGCGTGGTCCACGGCATGCCCGCCCTCGCGCAGGCCCTTGGCCACGAAGTCGGCGAGCAGCGGCTCGTCTTCCACCAAGAGAACCCTCACGGCCTCCTCCTGCGAATCCCTGTGCACCGCGTGGACACGGTAGTCGGCCCCTGTTGGCGCCTGCCTTGCCCACGGATGACCGATCGGTAATGCGGCAAGTTCCCGGTTTTCCCCGGCCCATACGCCTGCGCCCGGAAGGGCCGGAGGGGGCGGATTGGTACAATGAGCGGTTATCCGCTGCCCCAGGCCCAAGTCATGTCCACGCCCGCCCCCGTTTCCGGCTCGAAGCCGGCCGACTCGCCGCTGGTCGACCGCGACTACACGCTCGAGCACAAGTACACGCGCGACGAAGGCCGCATCTACCTGTCCGGCGTGCAGGCGCTGGTGCGCCTGCCGCTGATGCAGCAGATGCGCGACCGCGCAGCGGGCATCAACACCGCCGGCTTCATCTCCGGCTACCGCGGCTCGCCGCTGGGCGGCTTCGACCTGGAGCTGTGGAAGGCGAAGAAGCACCTGGCCGCCTCGAACATCGAATTCACGCCGGGCCTCAACGAGGACCTGGGCGCAACGATGGTGTGGGGCACGCAGCAGGCGAACCTGTTCCCCGGCGCGAAGTACGACGGCGTGTTCTCCATGTGGTACGGCAAGGGCCCGGGCGTGGACCGCTGCGGCGACGTGTTCAAGCACGGCAACGCGGCCGGTACCTCGAAGTTCGGTGGCGTGCTCGCGCTCGCGGCCGACGACCACGCCTGCCGTTCCTCGACGCTGCCGCACGGCAGCGAGCTGGAATTCGTCAGCGCGATGATGCCGGTGCTCAACCCGGCCGGCGTGCAGGACATCCTCGACATGGGCCTGCTCGGCTGGGCGATGTCGCGCTTCACCGGGCGCTGGGTCGGCTTCAAGACCATCGCCGAGACGGTGGAGTCGTCCGCTTCCGTCAACGTCAATCCGCACCAGCTCGACATCATCCTCCCGACCGACTTCGCGATGCCGCCGGGCGGATTGAACATCCGCTGGCCGGATCCGCCGCTCGACCAGGAGATGCGCCTGCACCAGTACGCGGTCGACGCCGCGCTGGCCTTCGCGCGCGCGAACCACATCGACAAGACGGTCTTCGATTCCCCGCGCGCGCGCCTGGGCATCGTGACCACCGGCAAGAGCTTCCTGGACGTGCTGCAGGCGCTGGAATACCTGGGCATCGACCACCAGGCCGCCGAGGACATCGGCATCCGCGTCTACAAGGTCGGCATGACCTGGCCGCTGGAGCCGCAGGGCATCCGCGAGTTCGCGCGCGGCCTGGAGGACATCATCGTGGTCGAGGAGAAGCGCAGCTTCCTCGAATCGCAGATCAAAGAGCAGATGTACAACTGGCCCACGCGCCCGAGCGTGGTCGGCAAGTACGACGAAGCCGGCGAGTGGATCCTGCCCTCCACGAACGAGCTCACGCCCGCACGCATCGCACGCGTCATTGCGAAGCGGCTCGCGCGCTTCTTCACCAGTGAGCACATCACCTCGCGCCTGGACTTCCTCGCCGCAAAGGAGAAGGAGCTCGCCCTGCCGCGCGCACAATTCCCGCGCGCCGCGCATTACTGCTCCGGCTGCCCGCACAACAGCTCCACGCAGGTGCCGGAAGGCTCGCGCGCGCTGGCCGGCATCGGCTGCCACTACATGGTCACCTGGATGGACCGCAACACCGACACCTTCACGCAGATGGGCGGCGAAGGCGTCACCTGGTGCGGGCAGGCGCCCTTCACCAGTGAAAAGCACGTCTTCCAGAACCTGGGCGACGGCACCTACTTCCACTCCGGTTCGCTGGCGATCCGCCAGGCGATCGCGGCGAAGGTGAACATCACCTACAAGATCCTCTACAACGACGCGGTCGCGATGACCGGCGGCCAGCCGGTCGACGGTACGCTGACCGTGCCCGACATCGCGCACCAGGTGCGCAGCGAGGGCGTGCAGACCATCGTCGTGCTCAGCGACGACATCGGCAAGTGGACCAAGCCGGAGCTGTTCCCGAGCGGCGTGGAGTTCCTCGACCGCGCCGAGCTCGACGCCGTGAGCAAGCGCCTGCGCGACATTCCCGGCACCACCGTGATCATCTACGACCAGACCTGCGCGGCCGAGAAGCGCCGCCGGCGCAAGCGCGGCAAGATGCCGGACCCGGCCAAGCGCGTGCTGATCAACCCGGCGGTGTGCGAAGGCTGCGGCGACTGCGGCGTGAAGTCCAACTGCGTGTCGGTGCTGCCGCTGGAAACCGAGTTCGGGCGCAAGCGCGAGATCGACCAGAGCAACTGCAACAAGGATTTCTCCTGCGTGCAGGGCTTCTGCCCCAGCTTCGTCACCGTGAAGGGCGGCGGGCTGAAGAAGCGCAAGCCGAGCGCGAACAAGGCCAACTTCGATTCATTGCCCGCGCCCGCCTTCAAGAGCGACCTGGCGGAGCCGTGGAACATCCTCGTCACCGGCATCGGCGGCACCGGCGTGGTCACGATCGGCGCGCTGATCGGCATGGCGGCGCACCTGGAGCACAAGGGCGGCAGCGTGCTCGACCAGACGGGCCTGGCGCAGAAGGGCGGCGCAGTCACCACGCACGTGCGCATCGCGAAGGATCCTGCCGACATCAACGCCGTGCGCATCGCCGCCGGCGAGGCCGACCTGGTGCTGGGTTGCGACATGGTGGTGGTGAACGACTACTGGGCGCTGTCGAAGATCCGCGCCGGCCGCAGCCACGTGGTGCTGAACTCCTACGAGGCGATGCCGGGCACCTTCACCCGCAACACCGAGCTGCAGTTCCCGGCGCAGGACATCATCAACGCGGTGAAGACCGCGCTCGGCGGCGAAGCGCCGGCGGTGGTCGACGCTTCCGAGCTGGCGCTCGCGCTGATGGGCGACGCCATCGCCACCAACCTGTTCATGCTCGGCTACGCCTGGCAGCAGGGCCTGGTGCCGCTGTCGCTGGATGCGCTGATGCGCGCGGTCGAGCTCAACGGCGCGGCGGTCGAGATGAACAAGACCGCCTTCGCCTGGGGCCGCATGGCCGCGCACGATCCGCAGGTGGTGCGCGAGGCCGCGGGCCTCGTGGCGGCGCCCGCGGCGAACGCGCTGGCGTCCGCAACGTCCGCCGCCTTCCTCGGCGAGGGCAAGCTGACGCATTCGCTGGACGAATCGCTGAAGCTGCGCGCCGGCTTCCTTACCGAATACCAGGATGCGGCCTACGCGAAGCAATACACCGACTTCATCGCGAAGGTACGCAGCGTCGAGGCCGAGCGCACGCCCGGCCTGACCGGACTGGGCGAAGCCAGCGCGCGCTACCTGTTCAAGCTGATGGCCTACAAGGACGAGTACGAGGTCGCGCGCCTGTACACCAGCGGCGACTTCGAGCAGCGCGTGCGCGAGACCTTCGACGGCGACTTCAAGCTCAACTTCAACCTCGCCCCGCCGCGCTTCGCGAAGAAGGATGCCGAAGGCCGCCTGCTGAAGTCCGAGTACGGCCCCTGGGTGTTCACCGCCTTCAAGCTGCTCAAGCGCCTGAAGTTCCTGCGCGGCGGCGCCTTCGATATCTTTGGCCGCACCGAAGAGCGGCGCATGGAGCGGCAGCTGATCGTGGACTACAAGGCCACCCTCGAGGAACTGCTGGGCAAGCTCAGCCTGGGCAACCACGCACTGGCAGTGGAGATCGCACGCATCCCCGAGGCCATCCGCGGCTACGGCCACGTCAAGGAGCATTTCCTGGCCGGCGCCAAGGCGAAGGAAGCGCAGCTGCTGGCGCAGTTCCGCAATCCGCTGCACGTGGAACTCGCTGCGTGAACCTGTATGCCTGGCCGCTGCGCCCCGAAGGGCTCAAGTGGCTGGGCGGCATGGCCTTCGCCGCCGCGGTTTTCGATTTCGTCGGCAGCATCAACATGCTCATCGCCACGCTGCTCGGGGCGGTGTGGTGGATGTTCGCCTTCAAGCTGTCGGCCGACATGCTCCGTCGCGCCGCCGACGGGCGCGACGACGACGAGGGTTACGAAGTCTTCACCGGCGACGCGATGGCCCTGCGGCAGGTCTGGCTCGGCTTGCTGCTGTTCGTGGTCGGCTCGGGCGCCGCGAAGTTCACGCCACCGGCCTTCTACTACAGCTTCTGCGTGGTCGTGGCGATCATGCTGCCGGCCACGGTGATCCTGATCGTGATGGAAGACAGCATGCTGCGCGTGTTCGACCCGCGCATGTGGTTCGAGCTGATGCGGCGCATGGGCGGCGAGTACCTGCTGCTGTGCGCGCAGTTCGCGCTGCTCGCGATCGCTGTGGTGCTGGCCATTCGCGTGATGGGCGCGAACCTGCCCGGGAACATGGCCGAAGCCCTCGCGCACGGCCTGTTCCTGTACCTGCTGCTGGTGGTCTACCACGGCCTGGGCGACCTGCTGCACCGCAGGCGCGCCGCGCTGGAATTGCCGGAGGCGCCCGCGCCGAGCCGCCGCCTGGTCGCCGCGACGCCGGAAGAGATGAGCGCCGTCGCCGAAGCCGATCGCCTGCTGGCGGACCGGAAGCCGGTCGAATCCGCGGCCGTGCTCGATCGCCTGATCCGCGGCCGCGGCGCCACCGCGCCGGTGCACCGCCGCTACCGCGAGCAGCTCGCGCAGCTCGGCGACGAGGCCGGCCTGCTGCGCCATGCGCGCGACTACGTCGCGGTGCTGTTGCACCTCGGGCAGGAGCGCGAAGCGCTCGCGCTGTACCTGGATGCGAAGCAGCGCGACGCCGGCTTCCAGCTGGGCGACCCGCAGCCGGTCAGCGAGCTCATCGCGATCGCCGCGCGCAACCAGCAAAGCAAGCTGGCGGTGTCGCTCTACGAGGAATTCGCGCAGCGCTTCCCGCGCGATCGCGACCTCGTGGCCAATGGCCTGGCGGCGGCGAAGCTGATGGACCGCCTGGACCGCGACGACGAGGCGCGCCGGCTGCTGCGCGAACTCATCGAGCGCTTCCCCGAACACACGCTGCGCGCCGAACTGGAGGCCGCGCTCGCCGCCGTCGCGCCGACGGGAAGCGCCCGGGGTTCGAGCTAGGCGAGGTCGCGCGCGCCGTGCGCGCGGATGCGCGCCAGCCGCGAAACCAGTTCCGTCAGTTCCGCAGGTTTGACCAGGTGGTGGTCGAATCCGGCCTCGCGCGCCTTTTGACGGTCCGCTTCCTGCCCCCAGCCGGTCAGGGCGATCAGCGTGATGGCCTCGCCACCCTGGCGTGCGCGCAGTCGGCGCGCGACTTCGTAGCCGTTCATGCCCGGCATGCCGATGTCCAGGATCGCCACGTCGGACGCGTGTTCGTCGAAGGCGGCGAGCGCGCTGGCGCCGTCGCGCAGCACGCGCACCTGCGCACCGAGCTGCTGCAGCAGCACGCCGATGCTGTCGCCCGCGTCGTGGTTGTCGTCCACCACCATCACGCGCAAGCCCGCCAGGTCGACGTCGGCGCCCAGGTTCGCATCGGCGACGATCGAGGCCTCGCCCGCGAGCGGCAGGCGCAGCACGAATTCGCTGCCGCGACCCGGGCCTTCGCTGCGCGCCTCGAGGCTGCCTTCGTGCATCTCCGCCAGGCGGCGCGCGAGCGCCAGGCCGATGCCGAGGCCGCCCTGGCTGCGGGCGGTGTCGCGATCGCCACGGCTGAACATGTCGAACAGGCGCGGCAGCAATTCCGGCGCGATGCCCAGGCCGGTGTCGCGCACGCTGAGCACGGCCTGTTCGCCCTCGCGCCAGGCGCGCAACTCGATGCGCCCGGATTCCTCGGTGTACTTGGCGGCGTTGTTGAGCAGGTTGGCGAGGACCTGCGCCAGGCGCACGGGGTCGCCTTCCAGCCACAGGGTCTCGGCCGGCAGCTCCTCCAGCAGCTGGTGCCCGCCGGCCTGGATCAGCGGGCTGCTGGTTTCCACCGCGTTGCGCACCACCGTGGACAGCGTCACCCGCTCCCGGCGCAGGAGGAAGGTGCCGCGACTGATGCGCGAAACCTCCAGCAGGTCGTCGACCAGGCGCACGAGGTAATTGACCTGTCGCTCCATCACCGCCTGCAGGCCGGCCACGCGCTCGTCGGCGCCGGGCACCGAGCGCAGCAGGGCGATGGCATTGCGCAGGGGCGCCAGCGGATTGCGCAACTCGTGCGACAGCGTGGCCAGGAACTCGTCCTTGGCGCGATCGCTTTCCAGCACAGTGGGATCCGAAGCTTGGAATTCACGTGACTTGAAGTCGCG
>JADMIO010634428.1_pt1 | contig 54277 bp, 39 predicted proteins | sample 8958161 | NCBI WGS metagenome assembly JADMIO01 (sample SAMN16585339, study PRJNA669376) | soil metagenome | isolation source: Crop rotation soil | place: USA: Cullars Rotation, Alabama | collected 2011
GGAAAACCCCACGCAGGTTTGCAGGAAGGTTTCCGAAGCCCGGGAAAGGGCCCTGCAAGTTTGCAGCAAGGTTTCCGAGGTTCCGGAAAGGTCGCTGCAGGTTGCAGGAAGGTTTCCGAACTCTCGGAAAGGGCCCTGCAGGTTTGCGGGAAGGTTTCCGGAACCCGGGAAAGCTTCCTGCAGCTTCGCGGGAGGTTTCCCGGGACTCGGGACGGCATTTACCGGCTAGAGAGGGGCTGATATAATAAAAGAATACACTACCAGACCTGCACCTCGCGCTCCAGCTCAATGCCGAACTTGCTTTGCACCGAGGCCAGCACCTTGTCAGACAATTCCCAGATATCGCCGCCCGTGGCGCTGCCATAATTCACCAGCACCAGAGCCTGCCGGGCATGTATACCGGCATCCCCCTCCCTATGTCCCTTCCAGCCGCTTTGCTCTATCAGCCATCCAGCAGGCACCTTCACCAATCCTTTGGGAGCGGGGTAAGAGGGGATGGTTGGAAAATGCTGTTGAAGTGCGCTAAAGGCATCCCGGGTTATAGTTGGATTCTTGAAGAACGAGCCCGCATTACCAATCTGCGCCGGATCAGGCAGCTTGCTCTGGCGAATGTTGATGACGGCCTGCGCAATGCTTTGCACGGAAGCCTTGTCATTCATGCTTTGAAGTTCATCTCGAATGGCGCCATATTCGGTATGTAATGTGGGGTGCTTGCTAAGCCTGAAAGTAACAGAGGTGATGACCACCTTCCCCTTCAGCTCATGCTTAAAAATGCTGTCGCGATAGCCAAAATTGCAATCGGCGTTCTTGAAGGTCAGGAGCTTGCCGGCCTCTATATCCCAGGCCTCCACTTCAATAATTGCATCCTTCACCTCCACGCCATAAGCCCCGATATTCTGAATGGGTGCAGCGCCAACGGTGCCTGGAATCAGAGCAAGATTTTCAATGCCGCCGAGATTATTATTGATCGCATAAAGCACCAGAGCGTGCCACACTTCACCCGCGCCAACGCGGAGCCACACCGCATCTGCGTCTTCGTGCAAGGCAGTTATCCCCTTTATTCGGTTGAGGATAACTGTCCCGCTGATCGGCCCTGTCAGTAAGACATTGCTGCCACCACCGAGGACGTGAAAGGGCCTTGGTAATGCATCGTCAGCAATGATTTCCGCTAGCTGCGCAACGTCATTCAAGTGCACCAGCGCGTCCGCGGTAACATCCATCCCAAAGGTGTTCAGGGCACGTAAAGAAGCGTTTCTTCTAACGGTATATGACTGCGTATTCAAGGGGTAAATTCTATTGGCAGAGCAAGGTAATCATGCTTGCCGACCTATCATGTGCTGCTGCCAATCGCTCCGCATAGTAATTCCAAGTCCAGGCGCATCACTTACTGATACGTAGTACGGAAGCCCGTTGCGACTACTCCATTGCAAGCCCTCAGCATAATCCCCGGCAAGCAGCAAGGGGCCATCAGCATCCAGAAAATCAGCTTCAGAACCAAGGTGAACAAGTGCGGCGGTACCGATACTACTCTCGTTCATTGATCCCAGCATCACTTGCAGACCAAGGCCGCGTGCCTCACGAATCATTCGTATCGCAGGAGTAATCCCGCCGCACTTCGTAAGCTTGATATTGATTCCGTGGAAGGCCGCCGCACACTTCATAACATCACTTTCTTCAACGCAGGCTTCATCAGCAAAGAGCGGGATCGGTGATTGTTCTTTCAAAGCCTTCATCTCCTCCCAGGCCGCTTTGGGCAAGGGCTGCTCTAAAAGCACAACACCGAGTTCATGCAGTTCTGGTAGAAGCCGAAGCGTGTCTTCATAATTCCAACCCTCGTTGATATCTACTCTGAAAGGGGACATAGTAGCTCTACGCAACACCCGCAGGAGATCAATATCATCCGGATCTGCAAGCTTCAACTTATAGGCCGCCGAAGGATGAGCCTGCACTTTTGCGACCATTTGCTCGCTAGTATCCAGTCCAATCGTATAGTCACAAAGCACCGGTCCTGTATCAATCAGCCCAAGCGCTTTATAAAGCGGCTGCCTGCGCAAATGGGCAAAAAGGTCCCAACCGGCAATGTCTAACGCAGCAATAAGAAAGTTCTGCCCCGGCAAAAGGTGATGAAGAAAGTGCCAGAAACGATGCGGATCACTGAGTGCATAGCGCTCAATTACGCTCTTTACTTTGTCGAGCGCCTCCGACATGGCTGCTACCGTCACATCATAGTAGCTTATTGCAGGTGCTTCTCCCCATCCAATGAGCTTACCAAAGCCAAGCGAAACAAGGAGCGTTTGTTGCTCAGTCTTTGTGCCTTTAGAGATTGTAAATGGGTATTGAAAGGGTAGGGCGACAGGATAAGAATGGACGTGCAGCACTGTGTATAGATTTAATCAGCGGGTAGAATTGCCTTCTAACAGGCAACTTAGCGAAGATTCAACTACTCATTCAATAAAAAACCCCTCCGCTTGAAGCAGAGGGGCTCTATTTGATGATGTTTTTCTGATTACTTACGACGGCTGCTCTTGCCCTGTCCAAAGTAGTTACCAGGCTGCTCATCGTTATTGCCGTTCGGAGAACCAAGGCGGTCCATTACACACCGGAAACCAACTGTGGCAGAAGACTGATTTGCCTGCATAAAGCGGCGTGCACCAGGGCTCATATAATAAGCGCGGTCAGCCCATGAACCTCCCTTAATGACCTTAGCATCGTTGCTAATAAGGGTTGTCCTGCCATAGTCGTAAGACGCGTTAGAGGTAGAGTCACCATCGCGGAAGTCGCGCACGTCAGGGCCGTGTATAGGATCGTAAGGATTGTTAGCGAGCTCCTCAGGAGTTACGAGACGCTTTGGAATGAAGCCAACGCTATCCTTTTCTTCCAGTGTATTGTCTTCTGCTACGCGGCGGTATCCTTCGTAAACATTACCACGAAATGGTGCGAAGTCCTCCAGTTCGCGGGTAACGGGCCGGTAAGTATCAAGTACCCACTCACTCACGTTGCCGGCCATATTGTAAAGACCAAAAGCGTTAGGACGATAAGAGAAGATTGGAGCAGTGCGGTCAGCATTATCATTAAGGCCCCCAGCAACACCCATTACGTCACCACGGCCACGCTTAAAGTTGCCAAGAAACTCACCTTGGTAAGAGTTGCGCAAACCGTAACGGCTGCCTTCCTTAGGACCCCAGGGATATACGTTGCGGTCAGTGATAACTTCCTCACCACGGCGACGCTTGTTCTCTGGCTCGGGGTTGTTACCAATCAGGCCAAGAGCAGCATATTCCCATTCTGCTTCAGTTGGAAGACGGTAGTTAGGAAGCAGCAAACCGTCCGCGTAGTTATAGTTACGGGTCTTGGAACCGTTGGGATCCAAATCCTTTTTCCTGCCAGGGCCGGCAAGACCTTCGTATTGACCATAGACGTACGCTTCTGTGGTAAATACGTCTTCACCAGACTGGTTTGGATTCTTCTTCAGGGCACCACGCTTAAGAAGTATGTACTCATTCACGCGGTCTGAGCGCCATTGAGCATACCGATTCGCCGAATACCAGTTTACACCAACAACCGGATAATAGTTGTAAGCGGCATGCTGGAAATAATACTGTACTTGCGGCTCATTGTATTGCAATGCACGGCGCCATACAGTTGAGTCCGGGCGGTCCCGTGTAACAAGATTTGGATAATCACCCCCGTAAGCGCGTTGGAGCCAGTAGATATACTCACGGTAGTGTATGTTGGCCACTTCCGTTTCGTCCATATAGAATGATGATACAGAAACGGTGCGGGGGATATTGTTGCGCTCAATAGTAAGATCCTCTTCAGTCTGCCCCATTGTAAAGCGGCCTCCCTCGACGAAAGTCAGTCCCGGACCTGTCTGTTGTCCCTGGTATTTCGTCACGTCAAAGCCACCAAGCTTAGAGTCATTGTAGTCCCAGCCCGTCTTATCTGAATTGGCTGTTGACTTGTTAGGATTGGAGCATGAACTGAGCAAAGATGCTGCGCCGAAACACAACACACTCAGACCAACAATCGTTCTTTTCATCATCATCAAGAATGGAAAGTAGTTTGTGAAAAGCTGTTAAAAGCGTTACAATGATAGAGTACTTTTTTTGAAAAGTCAAGCTGGAAAATTTTTCTGCCGGTTAAATAGGCGAAAATTTGCGGTTTGGAGGTCTCATAATAATGTCAGATGTGTTGCGTTTTAGCGTTATTGGCAACCCGCAAGAGGCATCCACCAATACTATAGTGTATTTTTGTAATGCTCTGCTTATCCATGCTTTTCAATCCTATGAAATACCTTTTACCGGGCTTTCTCCTGTTCCTTTTGGCAACATCACCCACATCGGCATCAATCCATCGATATGAAGTAATGGCCAAAGACGTTCATGGAGGTTGCGTGATACAACAGGTCGATATTGCTAAGGATGTACCAGTTCAGGTGCTTCAGACACGGTATAAGGTAGTTTCTTCTTTGCCTAAAGGAGTATCTGCTGATGTCGCGGAACATTTTACCCGTATAAATGGCGTTGAGCAAAAGTCACCATTTGCAATTCTTCGTATTCCTGCCTATACGCGGAATGCAGATGGCTCTTTTGGAATACTGACTTCTTTTTCGTTGGAATATGCGGATCTGCTCCCAATAAGCAACTTAAAATCTACAGCTAAGCAGGCCGCAGTTTCTTCCCCGCTTGCCTCTGGAACATGGTATAAGATTGCGGTACCTGCGCGTGGTGTATATAAAATAGACTACGCCTTCGTCCAAAGTCTTGGCGTAAGTACCTCTAATATCAGTTCCGCAAACATTCGCCTCGTGGGTAATGGAGGTGCTATGCTTTACGAAACCAATGCAATACCTCATCCACTCAATTTGACTGAGAATGCACTATGGGTAAGCGACGGCGGTGACGGACTATTCAATAGTGGTGATTTCATTGCATTCTATGCTCCGGGTCCGGTTCGTTGGGATGCCGATAGCGCTCACCAACGTTTCATACATCACAATCATCTGTATGCAGATAGCAGCTACTATTTCCTTTCTTTTGATTCAGGTCCGGGCCTTCGCATTGCTGACGCACCTGCTGTCGGTACACCAACCGTAAGTGTTACCAGTTTCAATGATTATGCTGCTCATGAAATGGACAAATACAATCCTGGTAAGTTCGGCAAGGAATGGTGGGGTGAAAAATTTGGCAGCACTGCTGATGCCCTTGCTTCGCGCAGCTTTAGCTTTCCGCTGAATGGCATCGCAGATTCTCTTGGCCTACGCATTAGCATGGCTTCTCGTGCTGCACAAGGAGGTACACAAATGCTTACTTCACTGAATGGAAGTACCCTTGATTTCTATGGTGGATTTGGCGGCGTAGTGCTTGAAGACGATCAAATACCAGTCAGCCCACATTATATAGATGTGCGTGTTCCGCTTGGCGCATCTTCTGCAAACTTTAATCTGACTTACACCGCAAATCAAATTGAAGACATTGGCTATCTCAATTACATAGAGCTCAATTGGCGCAGGCAGCTGGCTTTTGCAGGAAATAATTTTAGCTTCCGAGATTGGAGGAGTGTAGCTCCTGGTGCAGTTGCGGGTTATACGATCAGTGGTGCCAATAGTGCTAGTCAGGTGTGGGACGTGACCAATCCTTTGCAGCCGGTGCGAATGCAGGGTACACTCAATGGCACCAGTTACAGCTTTGTGCAATCTGCAGCGTCATTGCACGAGTTTGTGGCGCTTAACGGTAGCGATTTTATGGTACCAACGCCTTCTGGAAAGGTCGATAACCAAAACCTTCACGGAGCTGATGCACCCCGTTTCGTAGTTGTGACGCACCCTGACTTCCTTGAGGCTGCAAACAGACTCGCGGATTATCACCGGCAGCACGACGGTATGCGCGTGCTCGTGGCTACTACAACTCAGGTATATAACGAATTTTCATCAGGTGCTCAGGACATTGGCGGCATCCGGGATATGATGCGCTATTTCTACCAGGTGGCTGGCTCAGATACCAGCCGTCTGCCACGATATCTGCTCCTATTCGGTGACGCCTCCTACGACTATAAAAACCGCATTCCTAACAATACGAATTATGTACCTACTTATGAGTCCAATGAGAGCATTTCCGTAGACAACTTTTATACAGTTGATGATTACTTCGGCTTTCTGGATGATGATGAGGATATCAGCGATTTCGACGTAGTCAATACGTTGGATATAGGCATTGGTAGATTACCAGTGGCTTCCCTTCAATCTGCGAATGAGGTTGTCGATAAGATCATTAATTATACTTCCGCTGCCTCTCTGGGTCCATGGCGCATAAGCAACACGTTCATCGGTGATAATGAAGATGGGGCTGGAAATCATCTCGAAGATGCTGAACGGATAGCAGCAGCTACCAATGTGGTAACACCATTTGCAAATGACACGAAGATATATTTGGACAACCTGACCTTTATTTCTACTCCAAGCGGCTATCGGTGCCCTGACGCAAATAAGGCACTTAACGACCAGATATTTAAGGGCACCTTTCTCATTAACTATACAGGCCACGGTAGTATCGTAACGCTGGCCCATGAACGCATACTTACCGAGCAGGATTTTGATGCGTGGAAAAACTACAATAAGCTGCCCTTCATGGTGACAGCCACCTGTGACTATGCACGCTATGACAACCCTGCGTATGTATCAAATGGAGAATCACTTATTCTAAAAAAAGACGGCGGTACAATTGCAATGCTCACAACCACCGGGCCGGTTTACGCAGGCATTAATGAATACATCAATCTTCAGTTTCTGGAAGCGCAGTACACTCAGCAAAATGGTCAATGGCTAACCTTCGGCGAGGCGATGCGTGAAGGAAAGAACATGACTTATAAGGTTGCTGGTACAGGTTCTTTCACCCTGATCAACTTCTACCGGTTCTCGCTGCTTGGAGATCCCGCGCTACAGCCTGCTTTCCCGCGGCATCGGGTTAAGACGGACGCAATTACTCTGATGGGTACGTCTCAGCCTGCAGACACTATGAGGGCACTCGGCGCCTATACGGTAAGTGGACACGTGGAAGATGTAAATGGCAATCTGCTATCCGACTTTAATGGACGGGCATACGTTACCATTTTCGACAAGCCCCGAGTTATAAACCTTATTACCAAAGAGACCAATGTTTTCCGCAGCTATAAGATGCAGGATAACGTCATCTTTAAAGGCCTCACCACAGTAACCAATGGCCGCTTCTCATGTTCATTTGTCGCTCCAAAGGATATGAACTACGACTACGGCCAGGGCAAGATCAGCTATTATGCAGAAAATGGCATCACAGATGCGGCCGGATATGATACCGGGGTTATTATCGGCGGCTTCTACGATGGTGCTACATCTGACAATGACGCCCCTATAGTAAAGCCTTTCATTGGAGACACCCTCTTCCGTGACGGCGGGATTACCGGACCGAACACGCTTCTTTACGTGCAGCTCTTTGATAAGTCGGGAATAAATGTCTCTGGTAATAGTGTGGGCCACGATCTGACAGCAGTGCTCGATGGCGACGAACAGCACCCATATATTCTCAACGATTATTATCAGACAGAGACCAATACTTACCAGCGTGGCCACGTGTCCTTCCCTATTAATGGTCTTGCAGACGGTTCACACACATTCCGGGTAAAAGCCTGGGATGTATATAACAATTCGGGTGAGGGCGCAGTTCATTTTGTAGTTGGCGCGGGTGGGTTCCAGATTCAGAATCTTATGAACTACCCGAATCCGTTCTCTGATATTACTCATTTTATATTTGAGCATAATCACCCGGGCGAGGTGTTGAATGTGCAGATTGGAATATATAATACTACAGGGCAACCTGTCAGGTTTATTGACCAAACGTTTACTCCTTCTGGCAGTCATAGCAATGAGATAATATGGGATGGAAATGATAATCATGGTGCAAGGCTACCAAGCGGCATATACCCTTATCGCATGATTTTGAGCACAGAAAAAGGTATTCAGGCTACCGCATACCAAAAGCTGGTTATTATCCGTTAAAGCACGCAGCCTGCGGCTAATGGTTTACATTTGCAGGCTCGTAACAAGGAATAACTATATACCAACCGAGTTTTACCGACTAATGTTCAAGCGTTTTATAACTATTGGCTGTGTACTCAGCATAGGCTTTGGCTTCACCGGTGCGGCACAAGGCATCAATGGTCAGATTAATACTATCACAACAGCTGTTCCCTTTTTGCGCATATCTCCCGATGCGCGCAGCGGGGCTATGGGCGATGCCGGTATCGCAATATCCCCGGATGCTAATGCCCAATACTGGAACATAGGCAAACTTCCATTCTCTACCAAGAATTACGGGGTTGCTTTGACATATACCCCTTGGTTAAAGGATCTTGTCCCCGATATCTTCCTCGCTTATATTTCTGGTTATGCTAAGTTTGGTAAGGAAGGTGCCTATCAGACAGTATCCGGTTCATTGCGATACTTCTCGCTGGGCGATATCACATACACTCAGGACGGCATTAACCCTACAGGTACCGGAAAGCCTCGAGAGTTTTCTCTCGACCTGGGCTATGCACGGCAACTTTCTCCATATTTGTCTACTGGGGTAAGCCTACGCTATATTCATAGCTCAATTGCTTCGGGATTAGCGGGTACTCAAGGCGCTGATTACAAGCCTGCAAGCACTGCTGCAGGAGATGTAGGCATCTATTATACAAAGACAAGGGAGATAAACGAGTTCAAGAAGAATACCTTTTCTATGGGCCTCGTCATCTCCAACCTCGGTGGTAAGATCTCTTATTCTTCTACCCGCAAAGATTTCATCCCTATTAATCTCGGTATTGGGGCTGCTTACACTGCTCAGGTAGATGAGTATAACAAGATAACCTTCGCTCTTGACATCAATAAGCTTCTGGTTCCTACACCGCTCGATAGTAATTCGATTTCCGGACATGCACCTTCTTATTACTATCCTGATAAAACAGTAGTTAGCGGCGTGCTCGGTTCGTTTAGCGATGCACCCGGGGGGGCCTCTGAAGAGTTTAAGGAAATTGACTTCTCTGCAGGTCTGGAGTATTGGTATCAGGACCAATTCGCTGTCCGGGCTGGCTATTTTTACGAAGATCCCACAAAAGGCGACCGTAAGTATTTTACAGTAGGCCTTGGTGCCCGCTACAACATCTTTACCCTGAATGCCTCCTACCTCGTGCCATCCGGCTCAGGAGTAACAAGAAATCCTTTGAGTAATACATTGCGCTTTACACTATCATTTGACTTTGACAAGATAGACAAGGGGACGACTAGCAGCGATAACTCAGGTAGTTCGGATACTCAATAAGTTCAATACAATAGTTGGAATATCAGAGGGAGAATGTCTTAATTCTCCCTCTTTTTTTGTTTCTCTCTATTGGTATCTCGGTGGTGCTGTGGTTATGAAAATAGCTACACAAGCCTGCGTACTCAATATTCATCGCCTACCGCTCACGAATAACTACCTTCGCGCCCTGATGAGCAATAAGATAACAATGGGCTCCAATGGGCGCCTGAATGTGCCTGATAATCCGATTATTCCATTCATCGAAGGCGATGGTATAGGCCCTGATGTCTGGCGCGCTTCTCGTCGGGTAATGGATGCTGCAGTTGAGTACTGTTACAAAGGCCAGCGCAGTATTGAATGGCTGGAAATGTTGGCAGGGGAAAAGGCCTTCAATCAGACTGGAGAATGGCTTCCTGTGACAACGCTGGACACTGCTCGAGAATATGTAGTATCTATTAAAGGCCCGCTTACAACACCCGTAGGTGGCGGCATTCGTTCTTTGAATGTTGCATTGCGCCAGGAACTCGACCTCTATGTCTGCCTGCGCCCCATTCATTGGTTTCATGGGGTGCCTTCACCCGTTTGCCATCCGGAGAAGGTGAACATGGTGATATTCCGTGAGAATACGGAAGATATCTATGCCGGCATTGAAGCTCAGCAGGGTACAGAGAAGGCGGCAAAGCTTCTGAAGTTTTTACAGGACGAATGGGCCGCTGGCGATAGCATACGTTTCCCGGATACTTCTTCCTTTGGCATTAAGCCAGTGAGTAAAGATGGCAGCGAACGTCTGGTTCGGGCTGCCATTCAATATGCCGTTGAACACCGCTTGCCGACGGTAACATTGGTGCATAAGGGCAACATCATGAAGTTCACAGAGGGTTCATTTAAGAACTGGGGCTATGAACTAGCAACCCGTGAGTTTGACGATAAAACCTACACTTGGGCGCAGTGGGAAGAAACAAAGAAAGCGAAGGGCGAAGACGAAGCGAACGCAGAGATAAAGCGCGCCCAGGCACTTGGCAAGATCGTCGTTAATGATGTTATTGCGGATAACTTCCTGCAGCAAATACTGCTCGCGCCTCAGGATTTCCACGTTGTAGCAACGCTCAATCTCAACGGAGACTATATTTCGGATGCCCTTGCAGCTGCAGTGGGTGGCATCGGTATTGCGCCAGGGGCTAACATTAATTATGTTACAGGCCACGCGGTTTTCGAAGCTACACACGGTACTGCACCGCGATTTGCCAATACAGACTCTATGAATCCATCGTCTCTCATTCTTTCAGGAGTAATGATGCTGGAGTATATGGGTTGGAATGAGGCCGCTAATGCAATTCTTGAAGCCTTAAAGGAAGCAATAATGCGTAAGCGGGTTACGGTAGACTTCTATAAGCAGATGCATGATGCCACACTTGTCAAGACTAGTGAGTTTGCCACAGAGATCATTAAGAATCTTGAAAGGCAATAGTGCTGTAAAACGTGTAGAACCGCAGATAAGGTGTACAATGGGCCGCGAAGAACATTAGCTAATTATTGCAGCCTAAGTACTTGTTGCAAACGGAGGAAGCAGGGATGCTAGCTACTGTGAAGAGCACGTGCACGCTACTTGGCTTTCGCTTTCGTTCCGTCAATAAAGTCTTGCGCCTTAGTTCCTGCGCTGCTCTCAGTTATACCCTTTGACAATTCACTGTTCATGTAGAATTTATCCAGTAGTGCTCCAAAGCTCATACCTTCTGCAGCTGGCTTTATTTCATGCAGTTGCACGCCATTTATTGTAGAGTTACTGCTTGTTTTGTCTTGATCGCTCATGCCCGATAAAAACTTTGCTTAAAGATAACTCAGCTGATAATCAGTACATACAGTAGTGGTTGTCGTTAGTAAATGAATAAGAAATGAGAAATAATTAGGTCTATAGAAGTTAGGAAACGAAACCTTAGTGCGAAAGCCGTGATTGTACTTCGGCATTTACTTGGAAGATACCCTGCTTATTAAATTATTAATATATTAATTGTATACTCTTTATGTAGCTTTGTGCCATATAGGATAATTCTCGGGGTACCGTTAAAAAACGGGCATGAAAGAATATTTACCTGCGATACTTTTGACTAGCAAAAAGCATTGGGCCGCTTGATATACTATGAATGACGAGCGTGAAGAATTAGTCCCATCAGGTGATGGCCAGATCAACATCAGGGATGCATGGCAGGTACTTTGGTGGTGCCGCAGCCTGAATATTACCAAGACCCAACTGGAAACAGCTATTGAGGCAGTAGGAAATGACCCAGAGGTGGTTAGGCGCTACGTGATCAACAAGCATTGATCTAATAATAAAAGCGCCCCGACGGTTCAGGGCGCTTTATCGACTAAGCAGTGTAATGAAGGTTCCTAAATAAGCGCTACGCTACGAGAAACAAACTCAGTTAGTGCCTCTCCGCTCAGCATTCCTTGTGAGAGTAGAGCCAGATCAAATGCCTGCCTGGCTAACTGCTCCTTTTGAACATTTTCAGCATTCAGTATACGGCCAATCAGCGGATGGTTACCATTGACGGCTACCTTATATCGGTCTGGTAGAGACCCATAGAAGCTCATTCCGCCACCGCCACCCATGGCGGCCATATCTTTCATTCTACGCATCCATTCATCCATAGTAACCGTCACAGGAAGTTCGTCCGGCGAAAGGCTTTCCACAGAGACTTCCATCCCCGGCTTCGTGATTGCTTTCGTGAATATCTCCTTCACTTCTTTTACTTGATCCTCGGTTAGCACTGTCTCTATCACCTCCTCCTTTACAATGAGTTTATCCATCACATCAGCATCCACTCTCTTTAGCGATGTCTTCTCTAGTTCCTGTTCCAGGTAAGATATAAAGTGATTGTCGATCGGCGAGTTCATTAGCAACACATCATAGCTACGCTTTTCCGCAGCCACAACGTAGGCATGCTGCTTGTCCGCGTCCGGTGTGTAGAGATACACTACCGTTCCATGCGTATCGGTCTGTATAGGCGCTACTTTCTCCTTGTATTCGGTCAGTGTGTAATGCTCACCCTTTGTATTCTTAAGCAGCAAAAACTCCTTGGCTTTCTCCGCAAACTTGGCGTCCGTAATACATCCGTATTTCACAAACAGCCCAATGTCTCCCCATTTCTCCTCATAGCTCTTTCGGTCATTCTTAAACAGCTCGGAAAGCTTGTCAGCCACCTTGCGCGTGATATAAGAACCAATCTTCTTTACGGCACTATCCGCCTGCAGGAAAGATCGGGATACGTTCAGCGGAATGTCAGGCGAGTCGATTACCCCATGCAATAGCATCAGGAACTCGGGTACTATGTCCTTCACCTCATCAGTGATGAAAACCTGGCGCGAGAACAGCTTGATCTTATTCCGCTGCATCTCAAACTCAGGCTTCAGCTTCGGGAAGTAAAGCACGCCGGTCAGGTTAAAGGGATAATCTACATTCAGGTGTATCCAGAAGAGCGGGTCTTCGCTCATTGGGTACAGTTCCCTGTAAAAGTCCAGGTAGTCCTCATCCTTCAGGTCGTTCGGATTCTTAGTCCAGATCGGCGTAGTAGTGTTGATGATGTTATCAACTTCTACGTCTTTCCATTTCTTTTTACCTTCTTCATCCTCGCCATCTTCCACATGTTCGGTACGAGTGCCAAATTGTATAGGCACCGGGAGGAATTTCGCATACTTATCCAGTATGGCCTGAATGCGGTGTTCTTCCAGGAATTCCTCACTCTCTGAATTAATGTGGAGGATCACATCAGTGCCCCGCTCAGTTCGGGTCCCGTCCGAAATATCAAATTCGGTACTGCCATCGCAAGTCCAGTGTGCCGGTTCAGCACCTTCCTGGTAGGATAGAGTCTGTATTTCCACTTGGTCTGACACCATGAAGGCAGAATAAAAGCCCAGGCCAAAGCGACCAATGATTTCCTGTGCATCTGCAGCCTCCTTGAATTTCTCCATAAACTCAGTAGCTCCGGAGAAGGCGATCTGGTTGATGTACTTTTTGATCTCCTCCGCCGTCATCCCTATCCCGTTGTCAGAGATAGTCAGGGTCTTAGCTTCCTTATCTATAGCTATCCGCACGCGCAGATCGCCCAGTTCCTCCTTATACTGCCCTAGGGCTGCCAGGCGCTTTATCTTTTGGGTTGCATCTACTGCGTTCGATACGAGTTCACGCAGGAAAATCTCATGGTCAGAGTAAAGGAATTTCTTAATGATAGGGAAGATATTCTCCGTATGTATGGAGATGGTACCGTGTTCGTGCATAATTGTCAGGCTTGGATATGGTTTGCTTTTCAGTCCTATAATCATCAAAGAATATTCCGCACCAGCCTCAACAGTCAGATTGACAGCTAAGCTTGGCGACCACTGCTAGGTTTGTCTCATTATGTTATCCTGTCAGCGCAGGGCACATATAGTCTATAAGACGCTCCCGCCTTACAGGGCCCGTAATATCCATGTGCGTGACATGGGACCTGGAGCCTCCGTGTTTCTCTGTGTCACTCTGTGCCTCCGTGATAAAATCACATCACCAAACTCCCCGCCATATTTCACCTTATTACCTCAAGCGTAACCCCATAGCAGCCTTAGCAACTATTTTTGAAATGTCCCTATGAGCCGTTTCCGAGAGGTACTGCTGCACATCCTCTGCTGTGCAGCATTTCTGTCCATTCCCGTTTTCCTCGCCTCCGAGGCAAAGGGGCTTGGCTTCCTCAGCAGGAACGTTATGCGAGATGTGTTAGGAAGTGCACTAACCGTTGGCTATTTCTACCTCAACTACTACTACTTCCTCCCGCGCTTCTATCTGCGCCGTTCCTATTTCAAGTTTGGATTGCTCACGCTGCTTTCGTTTGCCGTTATAACATTGGGTGCTAAGTATGCAATACCTGTCACTTCACAGATAATGCCCCCACGGAAGCCTTGGGCGCAATTGCTAGGAGATATTAACCACAACCTGTTTCGTTTCCTGTTCGTCTATCTCGTCTCTCTTATGCTCCGCATCCGCGACCAATGGAAGCGCGCCCGCGAAGGCAAGACAGCCGCAGAGCTAGCCTTCCTCAAAGCCCAGATCCAGCCACACTTTCTCTATAACACGCTGAATACCATATATGCCCTGGTGATAGAGGATTCCCCGCATACGGCTGGAGCCATTACCCGCCTCTCGGGCATGATGCGCTATGTAACTGATGAGGCTCCACTGGATTATGTACCTCTTGGCAATGAGTTGACCTATCTGGAGAGCTATATAACCCTTCAGGAGCTGCGCTTCGGTACAACAGTTGGCATATCTTCTATAGTCAACGGAGATCCCGACGGTTATCGCATACCACCCATGTTGCTCATCCCGTTTATTGAGAATGCTTTTAAGCATGGCATTAATCCCGAGGAAGATTCCGGCATCGTAGTACGTATAAACATTTCCAACGACGTCCTTCGTATGAATGTGCGCAATCGACTTGTCCACGCTCGTCCCGAGCGGGATTCCACGGGCAAGGGCCTTTCAAATACCAAGGCCAGATTAGCACTGCTTTACCCAGGGCGCTATGAATTAAATACTTCAGTAGAAGATGGCGTATATGCCGTCTCACTCTCACTCACGCTTGTATGATCAGAGCCATTGCCATAGATGATGAGCCACCCGCACTGCGCATCATAGAGCGCTTTGCGGCTGGCATGGAGCAGCTACAGCTCCTGCGCACCTTTACTAATCCAAGCGAAGCCCTCCAGTTTCTCCAGGACGAAAAGGTGGATTTACTCTTTCTCGATATCCAGATGCCTTCCGTTTCGGGCCTGGATTTCTATAAGTCCTTGCAGGGCGGGCCTATGGTCATCTTCACCACGGCCTACAGCGAATTTGCAGTTGAAGGCTTCAACCTGCAGGCTATAGACTATCTGCTTAAGCCATTTACTCGCGAGCGTTTTGAACAGGCGGTAGAAAAGGCAGTCAATACCCTCAGCTATCGACAGCAGATAGCCTCAGGCGGCCAACAGTTCATTTCCATCCGTGCCGACTATAGCACCCACCGAGTCTCTCTTTCTGACATACGCTACATCGAGGGGTTGGATGACTACCTCAAGATTCATCTTGAGAGTGCCCGGCCTATAGTAGCCCGCCTCACTATGAAGGCAATGGTGGAGATGCTTCCTGCCGGTGCCTTTATGCGTGTTCATCGCTCTTACATCATCCCGTTGCAGCGTATTACCATGGTGCGCAACAAGACAATTTATATTGGCGACGTCCAGATTCCGATCGGTGGATCGTATGAGGAAGCTTTTTTCAAGGCTTTCTGACAATCATATGATTATCTAAACACTTTCGCCGCTCTATCGAAAGTTTTTACCGCTAAATTTGTGGTGTCAGGATAATACGCGGGCATTGCGTGCGTTATAGTTTCAATAATAAAGCTAATGCGATGAAACCGAAAGTCGGACATCTGGAGCGGAAAGAGGAACTGAGGCGTTATGAAAAGGATCATAGATACGATTCCCAGGAGCAGAGAATGTTTTTTACAACCCTTTGGCTCGGAATGGCCTGCCTTTATATCTGGCTGCTCATGAGTTTCATTTTTTAGAAGATATATGCAAGTGTAAAGAGTGTGTGGTGTGTTTTGGATGATGCAAAAGGCCGGCCGTTAGTGCCGGCTTTTTTGTTCCCGTCTTGTGAAAAAGGTTAAAACTCAAAGGCTTTATCACAATCACTAGGTAGCTGTGGCCTGAATTTTTGTAGGCTATCAGATCAATAACTGTGAGTCATGTTCCAGAACTGGTGTATACTGTTGCTAATGGTTGTATGTCTTACTACAGATGTCAACGCCCAAACGAGCCGCACCAAATCGAGGAAGTCTTCCGCAAAGACCACTATAAAAAAGCCCAGGATTACAGTAGATACGACTACAGTCTTATCACATCCTGCGGCCGTATCCCCTGTAGCAGCAGCTGACACCACCCAAAAGGACACCTCCAAAATAGCTAAGGTTGCAGACGTGGTTCACGATTCAGTAAAGGCTCAGCTTAAGGCGCCGATTGTACAAGTGCCCGTCACCTTAAAAAGCCTCATTATTCCGGGTGTCCTCTTTGCCTACGGGGTAGTCACGCAAAACAATGGCGGCCTGAGAGTATTCAACGATCAGGCTAAGGAATACATTTGGAATGGGCAGGAATATCACCACCCATATATTGAAGACTACATGCTGCTGGTACCGGCAGCAGCAGTATACGGCATGAACATATTCGGCCTGAAAGGACAAAATAACCTTGTCGACCGGAGCATCATATATGGTATGAGTAATGGTATCGCCAATGGACTCATTTTCGGTCTCAAGTACTTTGGCATCGAACAGCGCCCCGATAGCACAGACAATTACTCCTTCGCATCCGGACATACGGCGGAAGCCTTTGTTTCGGCAGAGTTCCTGCACCAGGAGTATAAAAAGCGCGTCCACTGGACCGTAATAGCAGGCGGCTACGCATGCGCAATCGGCGTAGCATATCTTCGTATGTACCACAACAAGCACTGGCTCAGCGACGTAGTAGCCGGAGCGGGAATAGGCATCGCCTCCACACGCTTCTCATACTACCTATACCCGGCTGTTAAACACTGGATATTCGGCAGTAAGAAAGTGAAGCAGGATGTCGCATTCTTTCCAACCTATCGAATGGGCGGAGGCTATGGCCTTGGCTTGGCATATCAATTTTAGTACCTTTGCAGTAGTGTTCTAAGGTACTGAATACATTAGCTTTATGCCGACTTACGCATCTCCGCAGTAAACTCCACACCTCAATCAGCTAAGTCGAGGTTCCTAATAGGTGCGACCCGGGGGTCATTCGGGTTTCAGCCGGGTATTACCCGGGTTTCAGCCGGGTTTGCTACCTCGAGGTCACGTCAGGACAACGTCCAAGGGAGGCCCTGCATACCCTCCAAAGGCATCTATCATACTACCACACTTCATTCATCCTTGCAATCACTTTAATCAGATTTCAATTCCTTTAAACAGCCATATCCCAAGCATAGCCCCCATAACTTGCATCACTAATACTCCTCGTCTTATTCAGGGCATGTTTCTAGTCACCGGCGCAAGCGGATTCGTAGGTGCACACATCACCAAAAGGCTCTCCTCACAAAGCAGACCAGTAAAGGCTCTTTACTATAGCAACGAGCCCACCCCGGCAATGCGTTCATGGCCAGGCGTTGAATGGCTCCATGCCGACCTGCTTGACGTATATACCGCCTCCGAAGTAATGCAAGACATCACCGAGATATTCCACTGCGCGGCGATAGTATCCTTTAACCCTAAGCGCAGGGCAGAAATGCTCCACACCAACACCGAGGTCACCAGCAACGTAATCAACGCAGCCCTCGACGCCGGTGTAAACAAGCTGATTCACATTTCCTCAGTCGCAGCGCTCGGCAGGGACGGCAGCGCAAAGGAGATCAACGAAGAAGCTCAATGGGAAGAAAGCAGCCTGAATTCAGGTTATGGCCTAAGCAAATACAGCGCAGAAATGGAGGTTTGGCGCGGCATAGGGGAGGGATTGGAAGCCGCCATCCTGAATCCCGGTATCATACTAGGCGAGCCCCTATCTATCACAAGCTGGGAAGATGGTTCCCCAAAGCTCATGCAGTTGGCCTACAAAGAGTTCCCCTTTTACACCAATGGCGTCACAGCTTTCGTAGATGTGCAGGATGTAGTTACAGCCGCCATTACCCTAATGGATTCCGACATAAGCGCAGAGCGTTTTATTCTTAGCCAGGGCAATTATCCCTTCCGGGAAGTCTTCAATATAATGGCAGAGGCCTTAGGCAAGAAGCCTCCTCGTATTCAGGCCGGTAGCTTTATGACTCAACTTGTATGGCGCGCCTCTGCACTGCAGTCAGCCATCACTGGCAAGTCACCAGCTATAACCCGGGAGACCGCACGAAACGCACAGGCAAGGATCTTCTACAAAGGCGACAAGATCCTTAAAGCCTTGCCGGATTTCCACTATACCCCCCTACGGGACACCATTTTCCGCATGGCCGCAGCCTTTGACAAGGAATTGGCATAATTATTTTCCTCTTCATTCCTAAAAGCTTCGTATCCTTGCATCACCAGACGGACAGTTCCCGTCGCAATTGCCGCAACTGCGCAATTGTCTCGCTTCCGGATCCTTCCACTTTTTTGTTTTCTGTAGTCTTTAATTCCCCGTTTTAGCACGCATGTGCCTGCGGCTCTTTCAGAAATAATTATTTAGCAATGTGGCTTGTCGAGCTACATCATCCGCTACAAGTTTCAAGTACTTTCATGCCCTACGACATCAATCAGCTCAACGACCTGCTGCTGCCTGAACTACAGGATGTAGCCCGCCACCTCAGCATTGCTGATGCTGCAGGCCTGGACAAGCAGCGCCTCATTTACAAGATCATAGACCAGCAAGCCCTCGCCGCAGCTAAAGGTGCGGGAGCCAAATCAGAAGGTGGCGACACCGAAGCCATAAAGAAACGCAGGGGGCGTCCACCCAAGCAAAAGACATCTGAAGCTGGCGCGACAGAATCTACGCCGGTTGCAGAAACTGCAGAAGCCGAACCAAAGAAGAAGCGCGGCCGCCCTGCCAAAAACGCAGCACATGGCACGCCTCCTACGCCTGACCAACAGGTAGCCGCTCAAAGCGCCGAAGTAGGCACCGAATGGGCTCGACTCTCCCGCAATCAGGAAGCCGGTGCAGTACAAACCACACCAGACGCCCAGCCTGCTGCAGCCGAAGGTGGCAAGAATGTGGCTACCGAGACTACCAGCGAAACAATAGCACCCACAAAGGTGGGCGAGGGAACTACTCAACCCCAGCAAAGCCGGGAGCGCCAACAACATATGCAGCGTGATAGTGACGGCCGGCGCCGCGACTTCAATAATCCTGAAGGCCGTCAACGCTACCAACAGGATCGTCAGCAACAAGGGGACCGTCAACAACAAGGCGATCGCCCACAGCAGAATCAGCAACAAGCAGTACAGGGCCAACAACCTCAGCAGACTGAGCGTCGTCCCTACCAGCAACATCAGCAGCGTCAACAGGGTTTCCAGCAACGTCAGCCAGGCATGCAACCCCAACAGGCTGTACAACAGCAAGCAGGCACTGAAGTAGCAGAACAACCTGGCACACAGATAGCCCTACAGCCTCAACAGCAACAGCAACGTCGTCCAGCCTTCCAGTCAGAATTTGATGGTGTAGTACGTGGAGAGGGCGTTGTTGAAATGATGCCCGACGGCTATGCATTCCTCCGCTCTGCCGACTATAATTACCTCTCATCACCAGATGATGTCTATGTTTCACCCCAGCAGATAAAGTCCTATGGCCTGAAAGTGGGCGACAGTGTAGTAGGCACTGTCCGTACGCCTAAAGAAGGTGAGAAGTATTTTGCGCTCGTAAAAGTCGAGACCATCAATGGCCGTCAGCCCGAAGAGATTCGTGACCGCGTACCGTTCGATTACCTCACACCTCTTTTCCCTTTCGAGAAGCTCCATCTGACCAATGGCCGCGCGAGCGAAGCAAACAACTACTCGACTCGTATTGTCGATCTCTTTACACCAATAGGTAAGGGGCAGCGCGGTCTCATCGTAGCCCAACCGAAGACAGGTAAGACAATGCTCCTAAAGGAAATTGCTAACGCAATAGCCAAGAATCACCCAGAGGTTTACCTGATGGTAGTGCTCATTGACGAGCGCCCTGAAGAAGTAACCGATATGCAGCGCAGTGTTCGTGCTGAGGTAATAGCCTCAACGTTCGACGAGCCTGCAGATAAGCACGTAAAGGTTTCTGCAATTGCTCTTCAGAAGGCAAAACGCCTTGTGGAAGTGGGCCACGACGTCGTAATCCTCTTAGACTCCATTACCCGTCTTGCCCGCGCTCACAATACAGTGGCACCAGCATCAGGTAAAGTGCTTTCGGGTGGTGTCGAGGCAAACGCCATGCAAAAGCCCAAGCAGTTCTTTGGCGCAGCGCGTAAGATCGAGAATGGTGGCTCGCTCACTATCCTGGCCACTGCTCTAATAGATACAGGCTCCAAGATGGATGAAGTGATCTTCGAAGAGTTCAAGGGTACCGGCAACATGGAGCTCCAGCTTGACCGTCGTCTTGCCAATAAGCGCATTTTCCCCGCCATCGATATCACCACTTCCAGCACCCGCCGCGATGATCTGCTGCTGCCTCAGGATGTACACAACAAGATGTGGATCCTTCGCAAGCATATCACAGATATGAATACCGACGAGGCGATGAACTTCCTTCTGAAGCAGATGCGAGGCACTGCAAACAATGAGGAGTTCCTGGCAACTATGAATAAATAAGACCCCAATTATCTTCCCTATGTAAAAAGGCAGGCACATGACAGTGTCTGCCTTTTGCATGTGGTGGACACAGAGGCAAATCCCCTATTTTTATCGGCAAACACAATCACATCACATGTCCTTGAAAAGAGATCAGCCCGCCCGTGCATCACTGCTTGTAGTTGAGGATGAGGAAAGCCTTCGGGAAGCGCTTAAGCTTAATCTCGAACTGGAAAACTATGAAGTGACCCTGGCGGTTAATGGCCCCCAGGCACTAAAGGCAGTCAAGAACGAATACTTTGACCTCATTATTCTGGACATTATGCTGCCAGAAATGGACGGTCTGGCAGTATGCGAAACGATCCGAATGCAGCATAATGCGGTACCTATTCTCTTCTTATCAGCCCGTAATACTGGAGCAGACCGGGTAGCTGGCCTCAAAAAGGGTGGTGACGATTATCTGACCAAGCCATTCAACCTCGAAGAGCTACTGCTGCGTGTTGATAAGCTCATCTCTAAGAATCGCAAGATTCGCGAGCCTCATCCAGTTGATAATGTATATGAGTTTGACGGCTGCAGAATTGACTTTGCAGCCCATGAATGCATGGATAAGGAAGGGCATAAACAAGAACTGTCAAAGAAGGAAGCAGCCTTGCTCAAGCTGCTCGTCGAGCATAAAAACGAAGTAGTAAGCCGCGAGCATATATTACAGGTAGTGTGGGGATACAATGTATATCCAACCACGCGCACCATCGACAATTTCATCCTCAACTTCCGCAAGTATTTCGAGCGCGACAGTCGTAACCCAATTCACTTCCACAGCGTTCGCGGAATTGGGTATAAGTTTACGGAGTAAAGTCCAATGATTTACCGTTCCAAAGCCCCCCTCCGCATAGGCCTCGCCGGTGGAGGCACCGACGTAAGCCCCTATTGCGATATATACGGAGGAGCCATCCTCAACGCTACCATTTCATTATACGCCTACGCCACCATTGAACCGCTCGCAGGAGATGAAATTATCTTTGAAGCCGTTGATCGTAATGAAAGTGTAACGTATCCATTTTCACCGGACCTTCCCATAGACAATCAGCTCGATCTCGCTACCGGTGTCTACAATCGCTTGGTCCGCCAATATGGTGCTATGCCATCTAGCTTCCGTCTCACAACATTTGTAGACGCACCTGCCGGTTCCGGTTTAGGTACTTCATCAACCTTGGTAGTAGCAATAGTAGGCGCCTTTGCAGAGTGGCTGCGCTTGCCTTTAGGCGAATACGACGTAGCCCACCTCGCATACGAAATAGAACGCCAGGATCTACTCATGGCAGGCGGCAAGCAAGACCAGTATGCCGCCACATTCGGTGGTGTCAATTACATGGAGTTTTATGAAGAAGGCCGGGTTATTGTAAACCCGCTCCGCATTAAACCCCAATATCTGAACGAGTTGGAGAACAATATGCTCCTCTACTTCACAGCCACCAGCAGAAAAAGTGCCGACATCATCGAAGTGCAAAGCAGAAACGTCGTAGAGAAAAATGAAAAGAGCATTGAGGCAATGCACCAGTTGAAGGAGCAGGCCCGCATGATGAAAGAGGCCTTACTCCGCGGCAAAGTGCATGACATAGGAGCCATCCTCGACTATGGCTTCCGCTACAAAAAGCAAATGGCCGCAGGTATCTCTAACGATCGCATGGACAGTATTTACGAAGCAGCACTTAATGCCGGCGCCACCGGTGGCAAGATCAGTGGAGCAGGTGGCGGTGGATTCATGATGTTCTATTGTCCTGCAAACACTCGCTATGCCGTCCAGGAAGCCCTGAACAGTTTCGGCGGTGAACTAAAGCAATACCAGTTTACCGAACGCGGCTTATTCACCTGGAGCGTTTAGCTGCATTACCAATGGAAGCAATCATTCTGGCCGGAGGCCTAGGCACCCGCCTCCGCGGCATTATAGGAGAAGACACACCTAAGTGCATGGCTGTAGTGGCCGACAAACCCTTCCTGTACTATCTCCTACAATACGCCACCTTAAAGGGCATCTCCCGAATAGTCCTCAGCCTCGGCCACAAAAGCGAAGCTGTAATCAATTGGCTCGGCACTCAAACCTTCCATTTAAAGATCGATTGGGTAATAGAATCGGAACCTCTTGGCACAGGCGGCGGCATTCAATTGGCTCTCAAAGCTTGCAATGCTGATCATGTAGCTGTCCTGAACGGCGATACAATGTTCAATATAGACTTACAGGCAATGCTTCAAACGCATACTCGGGCAAATGCGGAAACCACCGTTGCGCTCAAAGCAATGCACAACTTTGAGCGCTACGGCATAGTTGAAAAGGACGATCAGAACATTATCACGGCCTTCCAGGAAAAAGCACCACGCGAACAAGGCCTGATAAACGGCGGTGTCTATTACATCCATCGGGAAACATTTCTTTCAAGAGCACTACCTCAAAAGTTCTCCTTTGAAAAAGACTATCTGGAACGTTTCGTAGGTGAACGAAGATTCTATGCTTACGAAGGTCCCGGCTACTTCATCGACATTGGTGTGCCCAATGACTATCAGCAGGCACAGCACGATTTCCATAGCCTATTTTCGCAAGCATGAAGATTGGGATTGTAGGACCGGCCTGGCCGCTACGTGGAGGCCTTGCCGACTTCGATGAACGCTTTGCCCGGGAACTTCAGGACTTGGGCAATGACGTGACCATTTATTCCTATTCCCTCCAGTACCCCGCTGCTCTTTTCCCAGGCAAGACACAGCTGACAAGTGCGCCCGCGCCAAAGGACCTGCGTATCTTACCGCTTATCAATTCCGTTAACCCAATAAGTTGGCGTAGTACCGGAGCACGCATCCGCCGTGACATGCCCGATATTCTGGTCGTGCGTTACTGGATGCCGTTTATGGGCCCCGCCCTCGGCACCATCCTACGTATTGTATCAAAGAATAAGCACACTAGGATTATTACGATAGCAGATAACATACTGCCACACGAGAAGCGTCCTGGTGATGCTGCCTTCACCCGTTACTTTATCAAACCAGTTCATGCATTTATTACCATGAGCGATGAAGTGATGGCTGATCTTAAACAGCTCACATCAAAGCGTGCGCTGCGATTGCATCATCCGCTCTATGATAACTATGGTGAAGGAATCTCAAGAAAGGATGCGCTCCAGCATCTCAACCTGCCCTTAGACAAGAAATACGCGCTGTTCTTCGGCTTCATCCGTAAATACAAAGGTCTTGATCTCCTATTGGAAGCAATGGCCGACAAGCGTCTTGCAGTAGCAGGTATCCAACTCATCATCGCGGGCGAGTACTATGGCGACAAGGAGTTTTACGAGAACATCATTATGAAGCACAATCTGAGTGATCGGGTTCATCGCTTTACCGACTTCATCCCAAACGATGAAGTGAAGCTCTATTTCTGTGCATCTGACTGTGTCGTATTACCGTATAGAAGTGCCACGCAAAGCGGCATAACCCAGGTAGCATACCATTTTGAGCGCGGAATGGTGGCCACCAATGTCGGTGGGCTACCGGAGTCCGTAACAGATGGAGAAACAGGCTTCATATGCGAGCCCACGCCTGAATCTATAGCTGATGCCCTGCTTGAGTTCTTTACCCCCGGAGGATTACCGCATCTGGAAGCAAACCTCGCCGCTCGCCGCCAGCAGTATTCCTGGAAGACCTTTGCAGAATCCCTTATTTCGTTCGCCTCAGAGCTGAATTAAGGAGATAATCATATAATGAGCAGTGTTATTACGATATTTACCCAACACCCATTAGTTTTGTAGCAATCCCGTATTCAGGGGTATAGACATTTTCACATACAATGACCAAAACTTTACTAGCTGCAGCAATCCTTGCTATCATCGGTATTAGTGCCTGTAAGAAAGACGATGTTGACCCGAGCGTCCCCAGCTATTACGTTGATAAGGGCTACATTAAGTTCCAGAACAATAGTAAGGATCTGTACGACATCTACCTGGACGACGCCCGTTACGGCAATATTTACGGTGGCGATACCGCGCGTTATCCTAAAATACCAGTTGGCGGTCACCGTGTGAAGGCAATCCAGACAGAGCACATAAGCGGTACTGCAAAACTGTTTCAGCAAACCATTATAGTCTATAAAGACTCGGTAACAACCTTTGCCTTCCCATAGGTAAAAGATACTCCCAATAATGAAAGCCCTGGCCCATGATGGCATTTAGACCAAAAATGCATCCGGTAGGGGCTTTTGTTTGAATGCAGGAATCACAGGCTGCTGTTCTTTACCTTGCAGTAAAGCCTTTTGGTTATGCCGTTTAGCCGCCGTCATTTCCTGCGTGCATCAGCACTGCTTTCAGCATGTTCGCTAACTGAAATAGCAGCGCTTGCAGACCCGCTCCCTTTGACAAATGCTGATAGCACAGTCGACGCAAATGATGAATCTTATTGGCAAAGTGTTCGAAGGGCCTTCCCGCTTTCTCATGAGTGGGCGTACTTAAATAACGGTACTATAGGTCCTTCTCCCTATCCGGTAATAGAAGCCACAAGAGCCGGTATGATGGAAAAGGATACAACTGGCAGCTATTCGGGTTATGAGGTAGCGGCAGAAAGGATAGCCAGATTTGTTGGGGCTGACGCAGACGAAATAGCACTCACACACAATGTCACCGAAGGAATCAACATTGGATGTTGGGGAGTGCCACTAAAGCAGGGTGACGAAGTAATCCTGACCACGCATGAGCACGTCGGCAACGCATTTCCATGGCTGAACAGACAAAAGCTGCACGGTATTGTCCTTAAGGCATACACCCCGGCGTCCACAGCCGATGAAACACTTCACCGCATTGCTGCGCTTATTACAAGAAAGACACGCGCTATCGCAACACCTCATATCCCTTGCACACAAGGTCAGGTGCTGCCAATCAAGGAGATATGCCAGCTTGCAAAGAACAAAGGCTTATACGCAGTAATAGATGGTGCACATGGCCCGGGGATGATACCATTGGACCTCCACGACATGGACTGCGACACATATGCGAGCTGCTGCCACAAGTGGATGCTCGGACCAATGGGCACGGGTTTTCTATACGTCCGCAAAGATTTCCAGCAAACGCTGCAGCCATATTTTGTAGGTGGTGGTGGAGATACTGGCGTATGGAATATGGCTGCTAATCCTATCAAAACCACAGAATATGCATCTAACGCGCATCGTTATTATGGCGGTACCCAAAGCCTTGGCCTGGCAAAAGGTCTCATAGCCGCGGCAGACTTTCTTGATGGTATTGGCATGGACAACATCCATCGTCGCATTAAGAGCCTCGGCAAGTACACACAGGAGCAATTGTTGAGCTTCGGCAGTAAGGTAGAGCTGCTTACCCCTACGGAAGAGCGCTCCTACTGTGCTGTAAATGGCTTTCGCATCCATGGCGTTGCCAATACTGCCTTCTTCAATCGCTGTATGGAGGCTAAGGTGCGTATCCGAAGTGTAGCAGAGAATGGACTGAATTCGCTCCGGGTGTCTACCCACATTTACAATACTAGGGCTGATGTAGACAGGTTGATGGGGGAGATCAAAAAGGTCGCATAGTGTCGACTTTCTGGCTGCAGTTGGTACACAATTAGTATTCGATAGGTAATGGCTACAAGGTACATCCCTGACAAAGCGGCCCAACTGCGTGCATTTAAGCGCCTGGCAACTGGGCTCTTCCTCTTGATGCTCGGCGTATATGTTGCCAGCGCCTGGCTCTTGTCAGCGTCGCACTTCGCATGGGCGGGCTACCTAAAAGCGTTCTCAGAAGCAGCTATGGTTGGTGCATTGGCGGACTGGTTCGCGGTGACAGCCCTTTTTCACCATCCATTAGGTTTACCCATTCCACACACCAATCTGATCGAGCGGGGTAAACAGTCCATCGGCAACAACCTCGGCTCCTTTGTGGTCAGTAATTTTCTTACTCCTGCTACTATCAGGCCTTATATCGGTAAGCTCAGTGTCTCTGCCCCAGCAGCCCAGTGGCTCAGTGTCGATAAGAATAAGCGCCTACTTATTACCGAGGGCGGCCACTTGCTAAAGGACATTCTGAATAAGATGGATGATGCTACCGTGGCCAGATTCCTAGCAAGGAAGGGTAGGGGATTACTTGAAGAGTTCAAGCTAAACACAGTAGCTGCCTCAGCGCTTCAATACTTTCTGGATAAGGGAGGGCATCAGCAGCTAATTACCGTCCTGGCAGGCAAGCTCAAGACCTTTATTCTGGAAAATGAGGGCATAGTGCGTGAAAGAGTAAAAAAGGAAAGCTACTTTTTCGTTCCTTCCTTTGTTGACAATAAGCTTGCGGCTAAGATCACCTCGGGCTTTGCAGGGTACCTTGATGAAATAGCCCGTGATAAGAATCATCGTCTGCGCGCAGATCTTACCACGCAACTCTACGCTTTCGTTGAAAGTCTGCGCACAGATGAAGAATGGGCTGCACAATTTCGCACATTACGTGGCCATCTGCTTGCTCCGGAGAAGCTGGAAGAATATGCTGCTTCTGCCTGGCAGTCGCTAAAAGAAACGATGTACCGCGAGTTAAGTAATGAACGTTCGGCCTTCAGTAAGTATCTCTCGCGAAACATCAATGAGTTGGCTCAAAACCTTCGGGATAATCCTGCCTTACAACAAAAGATAGATGGATGGATACGTCATACCGCCTACCGCTACATTCTCCGCAATGGCGCGCAAGTGGCTGCACTTATTAGCAATACAGTGGGCAATTGGCAGGGACGGGAGCTGAGCCGCAAGTTGGAGCTTGAAGTAGGCAAAGACCTTCAATACATCCGCATTAATGGTACACTTGTTGGAGGGCTGGTAGGCTTACTTATTTATGCGCTTACCGAATGGTTTCACTGAGTCCAATCAGTCCAATTCAGTTTCTTTGTCTCTAATACCTACAGCAATTGCATTCCGGTACACGCTCCATTTCTAAAGAAAAGCCCACTCGTTTTGTACAGGATGCTGCTGCTTTGTCAGATTGCTTGCCAGCTCTCCGTTTAGAGCATACGCTGGCTTTTGATCTTGAGTTTGATTCCCATCGTCATGCCTATGGCGTCACCCTTTGTCTGGTTCAGATAGCAACTCCGGACGCTTGTTACGTTATTGACCCGCTTGTGGATATTGACCTGTCTGGCATTTTTGACCTCTTTGCCAATGAGCAGATCGAAAAGATTGTTCATAGTCCCGGTGAAGACCTCCGGCTACTACATGCTTTAGGTTGCTACCCGAAGGCACTGTTCGATACTGAAGTAGCCGCTAAGCTGCTCAACTACGAGCAAACCTCTCTCTCAGCAATGCTGCAGGCCAAGCTTGGCTACAGTCTCAATAAAGGACAGCAACGCAGTAACTGGCTTCGCCGCCCGCTAACGCCGGAACAACTTAGATATGCAGCTGAGGACGTTGCCGGACTGCATGGGCTCAAAGAACTACTTCTCACTGAAGCAGCAACAAAAGACTTGTTGCCATTTATCAAGGAAGAACAAGCTGCCCTGAGCACTACTATCTATCAGCCCGAGCAGAAGGAGTTCTTCTTAAAGCCTGCCGACGTATACAACCTTAGTCCTTATGATCAATATGTGCTTAACGCACTTTTTGTCTTCCGCGACGAATTAGCACGCGACCTTAATAAACCCGCTTATCAGGTGATGGATGAAGCTTCCTTACGCGATCTAGCAAACGGCAACCTGACTCCTGAAGACGCTCCCTTCGTTAAAGGTATTTATGGCGGTTTCCGAAACGCACGGTTCGGGAAGCAGTTATCCGCACGTCTTGAGGCTATTCATAAGCAGGCAGAAGAACAATCGCTTTCCCACAGCCGTCCCCGACGGGCATATGATGGAGATAGTCGTATCAGCAAAGCTGCCTTGCTGGAGCAAAAGGAGAAAATATTTGCCCCGATCCAGCAATCACTGGTGAGTCGGTTTGGTGAGCACGCGGCGCGCTTTATCCTTAGCAACGGTGCGGTCACAGATATGCTCAAGGGCGCAATGAAGATTGGAGACATTAAGCGCCAGTATAAGCAGGACCTTATCCGCAACACAGCAGCCCAGCTGCAGATTGACCTGCAGCCCTATTTCTAGAGTGCTGGTTAAAACACCCGGTTCCCGGCTATATAAGTGCCTGTCACCTTGGTAGACAGCAGAACGGTATCTGCTGACTGTATTAGATCCCTGTCCAGAATAACAAAGTCCGCCTTCTTACCTGCCTCCAGGCTTCCTACTTCCTTCTCCATAAAGCCGGCTTTAGCAGCCCATATTGTCATTCCGCGAAGCGCCTGTTGCCGTGTTAGTGCTCCCTCCTTCTGAAATCCGCCAGCGGGAAATCCCTTAGCATCTTTACGAACTACAGCAGCATAGAATGTCTTGAAAGGCGAGATATCCTCTACAGGAAAGTCCGTACCCAATGGCAGCCATCCATTCTGCTGGAGCAATTGTTGGTAAGCGTATGCTCCACGCAGTCGCTCTGCCCCGAGCCTGTCACCCGCCCAATACATATCGCTGGTCGCGTGCGTAGGCTGCACAGATGGTACTACCGAACCCTTTCCAAAAAGGTCAAAGTCTTCCGGCGCCACTACTTGCGCGTGCTCAATGCGCCAGCGCTTATCGTTCTTGCCAGCCAGGTGGCGGTTGTATATCTGCAGCATAACCCGATTGCCGCTATCGCCGATGGCGTGAGTACACATTTGAAAGTCAGTACCAGCGAGCAATTGCGCTACTGAGTCGAAGTGACTGACAGAGCTAAGCAGGAACCCCCGCCAGCCCGGCTTGTCTGAATATGGTGCCAACAAGCAGGCACCGCGACTGCCAAGTGCACCATCCGCATATACCTTGATGCCTTTTACAAATAGCCTGTCCGTCTTGTATGGCCCCTTTGCGAGGTAACGGTGATAGTTTGCCGTATCGTCGCTCAGCATCACATACAGCCGCATCAGCAGTTTGCCTTCCTGTTGCAGCTTTTCAATGGCGGCCACCTCGTAGTACATAAGGCCGCAGTCAGTGATCGTTGTCAGGCCTTGCGCGAAGCAGTTGCGTTGCGCGCTGGTCAGCCATTGCTCATATGCTTCCTGGCCAGGCAGTGGAATGGTACGCGTTACCAAATCAACTGCATTATCTATGAGCAGGCCAGTCAGTTGCCCATTCTTCACTTCGATAGTTCCGCCCTCCAATGTTTGCCCTTCATGAACATTGGCTATCTCAAACGCCTTTGCATTTGCAACAGCGGCATGCCCATCTACACGTTGCAGCAGGACGGGCGTGTTCGGGAAAAGCGCATTGAGCCGCGCGTTATCCGGAAATGCCTTCCCCGGCCATGTGTTCTGATCCCATCCTCGCCCTCTTATCCATGCTATACCTTCATGCGCTTTCGCAAAATCCTGTACACGCTGAATTGCTTCATTCCAATCCTTGCAGCCGTATAGGTTCACTTCATACAGAGATCTTCCATAGCCGACGAAGTGGGCGTGCGCATCTATAAGGCCGGGATATACCGCTTGTCCCTTTGCATCCACGACACTGTCGGACTGGTACGTGTCCAGTATCTCTTTATCACTGCCAATTGCCAGCAGTTTCCCACCCTTTACTGCAAAGGCCTGCGCAATGCTGAAGGCACTATCCACCGTATAGACTCTTCCGTGATGCAGGATGAGGTCGGCGTGCTGCTTGCTGTGACATGCCGCCAGTAAGAGCAGGATTGGCAGCAGCTTTAGATGGATGCGCATATTTATCTAAAGCCGTAAAAGTAGCCTATGCGCCTTAGTCTGCGTCAGAGGAGGGGCTCGACTTCTTTTCTATAGAAGCCAAATGATCCTTGTACGATCTTCTCAAAACTTCTTCATCGTTACGGGTCGGTCTTCGGGTATGGGCTTTCCTTTTCTTAGTGTCTCCAGAGCTTGCTGCAGGTATTCTGTATAAAGCGTGCCGCTTACTTAAAAACCTAATGCCAATAAATATTGAGTGTCGCACTGCCCGACACAGGAGGTGTTGTAAGAGCGAATGAAAGCCGCGTCAATGTTGGCTCGTACTTGGAGTTGACTTGGAGTTACGTTAGGATTAATTTGGACTTTGTATAACCCTCGTATATCGCTAGTATACGTCAGTCATAAGGAAGATGAGTACGAGATATCTGGTAGATCGGACGCAGGGTTGCCTTAGCCACATAGACGCTGCTTAGCGGGTTGCTAAACAATAATACCGTTCCGTTTTTTAGTGCTATGAGGGTGGAGCAATTCAGAGTGCAATTGTGCACTCTTGCAATCCTTCGCAGGCATTTGTTCGTATTATCTATAGGCGATTCCTGATTATATTTAATACTACTAACCGCTGCCAACTCCTGCTGCCATGGAAACCACGAGACCATTTCCGCCGATCGAAGGAGTGGAGGTAGCCCACCGTTTCATAGATATAGGCGACCTGAAAGTGCATGTAGCGGAGGCTGGTTCCGGCGAGCCGCTCATTATGTGCCACGGCTGGCCGCAGCACTGGTGGATGTGGCGGAAGCAGATTCCATTCTTTGCTGAGCACTTCAAGGTGATAGTTCCGGATATAAGGGGCTTTGGATGGTCGGACGCGCCTGCTTCAGGTTATCTCAAGGAAAATCTTGCAGAAGATCTGGTGAAACTGGTGACTGCTCTGGGTTATGAACAGGCGCGATTGCTCAGTCACGATTGGGGTGGTTGGATAGGGTACATCGCGTGTACAAAACACCCGCGGGTGTTTCTCCAGCATTTTGCTACTAATGTTCCTCCTATCTGGCCAAAGCTCAGTTTCCAGATGATTCCAGCGACGCTGCGGTTTGGATATATGGCGCGGATTGCTATGCCCTATTTCGGTAAGCGCATGCTGATGAAAAACCCGGGCTTTGTTCATTACCTGCTTACGCGCGGTAACACGCGCAGAGGTGGCTGGACAGACTATGAGAAGAACGCCTTCAGCGATCAGTTCAAAGAACCTGCACGTGCGAGGGCTTCTTCACAGTTATATGGAGCTTTCCTGGCGCGGGAGTATGTGCCGGTAGGCTTTGGCAAATACAAGAAGTACAGAATGAGCACGCCAACACGCCTGCTCTTTGGGGAGAAAGACTTTGCACTTGCACTAAGCTGGCTGCGGGGCTATGAAAAGTATACGGACGACTTCCGCATTGAACGGATACCTGATGCGGGACATTTTATAGTAGATGAACGCCCCGAGCTGGTAAACGAGCGTGCGCTGCAATTCTTTACTGACCCTCAATATGCTGCAGTATGATCTTCGAGCCCTTCAGTATAGGCGACCTGCACTTTAAGAACCGCATTCTTCGCTCCTCTATTGGCGGGCGCACTTCATACTATGATGGCACTGTGTCGTCTGCATTCAAGCATTTTGAGGAACGATTTGCGAAGCATGATGTGGCTGGCATTATTTCAGCCACTATTACTGTCGATGATAAGCGGGCATCGCCTATGCAGTACCCGCGGCTTACGCATGACCGGTTTATTAAGCCAATAGCAGATGCCATTAAGACGGTGCACAAACATGATTGCAGGTACATCATCCAAATAGGTGATCCTGGTGGGCATACGCAAACCAGTCTGTTTTCTGAGCCTGAGGATTCGAAGTCTTCATCCACCATGTTCGACTTCTTCTACGGCTACAGAAACAGGCATCACGCCATGACTGAGGAAGAGATTGAAACCACCATAAGCAATTTCGCAGCTGCAGGCAGAAGGGCTAGAGAAGCAGGGGCAGATGGACTGGAGATCACTGCTTCCAAGGGATACATCATCCAGCAGTTCCTCAATCCGGGCATCAACCGCAGGCGAGATAAATGGGGAGGATCAGTAGACAATCGCTTTCGGCTGCTGCAGGAGATCATCATCGCCACGCAAAAGGAAGCGGGAGCAGACTTCCCAATAGGCATCCGGCTGTCAGCTGCTGACTGCAATTACCTTCCGCTTAACCTCCGCCTGCCAATCCGATTTCCGTTAAAGCACTGGTGGCTTGGCAACACTATCAAGGAGAACCTCCACTACGCCCGGAAGCTCAAGGACCTTGGTATCGTGTATCTGCATATTGACAAAGGCTACGGCTTTATCAATCCAAAGGGCAATCCCGGCACATTTCCTATCAAAGAAGTAAAGCAGTTTTATGATGCCACCAAGCATCTCTCCTTCAAATCTGCGCTGCGCTGTGGACTGGCCAATCTGATTCCCAACTTCATACTAGGGCCCCTATTCGGCATAGGCTGGAAAGACATCCCGGCTATATCTGCGGACGATGCCCAACGATTTAAGCAAGAGATAGGCTTGCCGGTAATCAGCAACGGCGGCTACCAGGAAAGAACAATTATCGAGCAAACCCTTCAATCAGGTAAGGCAGACCTCATTGCGATGGCGCGACCGCTGCTGGCTAATGTAAATCTGCTGCTGCTCTTTAAACAAGGAATCGATCTACCGGAGAAGCCCTGCACCCATTGTAATAGATGCCCTGTACGCACAGCAAACTTCCCGCTGGGGTGTTATGATCTATCCCGCTTTCAATCGCAGGATGAGATGGAGCAGCAGATCATGGATTGGTCTGCTACCAGCGATGAGCGGCTTGGTCTGATGCAAACAGATGAGGCAATGGCCGGCCTGGAAATATTGTGAGAGCGGGTTAGATTATCATGCAGTATTAATGCGCCTACGTGTTTGCGCCTATTTGGCAGCGATGAAGTACTTATTAGTATAACCATTTCCTGGAGTAAACATGGCTTACCGGTAGTATTTGCCATGGATATCCTATTGGCCTGGGCCACATCAAGTGCAGAGAATGTACAAAATACGTCTGGGCAGGAGAGAATTTTCATCCTTCGTACCAACTTTTTTCCGGCAGTTTTTACTGGCGCCGGATCGACCAAAATGGCAGACGAGATATAAGTGGAGCTCGATATTGCCCTAAGTTTTTATTTGACGATCTAAGTATCTGTAAAACCTAGTGCGGTTCGAAGATTCCTGCCTCCCCATTTCGCCAAAAGTTACCTCCCGAAATAGACATAAAAATTGACTCCGAACCGATCGTTTGTCGGAGGCCGCCCAACTGTTTTGGCGCGGACAAGCGTCTGGGTATCTGCATTGTATGGCCGAAACGGCATACGAGGAATATGCCCTAATCACTACATTTAGCGCTAGGCAGCCAAGCTGCATCTTCAATGAAACGGAAAAAAGAAACCGGCAGAGTGAGGCCGGTTGCACCAAAGATCAGAAACGCACATGCTCCGGGGGCGCGACTGCAGAAGGCTATTGAAGAGCTATACGATCAAAACAAAATCCTTAATAGGCAAGATTTTGCTGATCAGGTCAGTGTGCCGGAATATGTGCTCCACCGGATACTTATGGGCACGCTTCCCCTTACCACACACCTTGCCGGAGTAATAGAAAGCCGTTTTAGTATCAGTGCCAGGAAACTGTTGGCGCCGCCACCTAAGCCCAGGGCAAAATACAAGCGCAGGGTCAAGGCTAAGAAACCTGCTCCTGTTAAAAAGGCTCTCCCGCTGGTAGTGCCTAAAATATCGAAAGACTGCAGCATATACGCGTTTGTGCCTGATGAGTCATTAGATGTACCACCACCTTCGCAACGTATCAAATGGATAATAAACTATCTCATCCAGGAGCGGAAACTCAGGTTTAAGAAGGACTTTGCAAGCTTAATGCATCTACCGCCAAAGGAAATGCTGCGGCTGCAGAACGCAGAGCGTATGCTATCCCCAGAGCTTGCGGCAGAAGTTGAAAATGTGTTCGGCATACAGCAGGAATGGGTGTTATTTGGTATGAAAAGACGGGATACCACGGCAACCATCCCTGCGAGCTTAAAGAAGCATATAGAAGACGTTCGAAATCCCGAAGACTACCTGGCCCCAAGGCCGGCTAAGCTTATCAAAGACGGCTCAATACCACCGGAATGTGCCCGGCTTCAGGAGCTCATGTTTGATCTGCACACTGCAGGCCTTGTTAAATCCAGAAGGCACTTTGCCCGTGTGATCGACGAGGACTATCTGGTGCTCAACAGTATTCTTGTTGGTAAGGCCCCAATAACTTACAAAAGAGCTGCTGCCATGCAGCGCGTTGGTATATCGCCTGCCTGGGTGGTATTCGGGGTAGGGAAGAAGTATATGAAAGCAGTTGCTTGAAGAACAAAATTCACGCAACAAGCGACTACGGCGCGGATCAATAAGTTTTAGCCTAAGAGAGACGTAACGGCTTAGTGGTTACTAATCACTAGTTACTAATCTATAATCTCTAATCCCGGGTCGTCCCTTTCCCCCACCGCATTGCCGTACCTTCGCGGACTGTTTTATGAAGAATATTCGGAATTTCTGCATTATCGCGCATATTGACCACGGTAAGAGCACCCTTGCGGACCGTCTGCTGGAGCATACCAAGACAATCAGCGAGCGGGATATGCAGGCCCAGGTACTTGATGATATGGACCTGGAGCGTGAGAAGGGCATCACAATCAAGAGCCACGCGATACAGATAGATTTCCCTTACAAGGGAGAGAATTACACCCTGAACCTCATCGATACGCCCGGCCACGTAGACTTTTCTTACGAGGTGAGCCGCGCACTTGCTGCCTGTGAGGGAGCACTTTTGCTAGTTGATGCATCGCAGGGTATACAGGCACAAACTATTTCCAACCTTTACCTGGCCCTTGACAACGAGCTGGAGATCATTCCTGTGATCAACAAGATCGATATGCCGGGCGCTATGATCCCTGAGGTAAAAGACCAGATCATGGACCTGGTTGGTTGTAAGGAAGAAGACATCATTCTGGCCAGCGGCAAGACAGGCATAGGCGTAGATGAGATACTCGACGCTATCATCAACCGCATTCCCTCCCCCAGGGGCAAGGAAGACGCACCATTGCAGGCCCTGATCTTTGACTCCGTCTTCAATTCCTTCCGCGGCATCATCGTGTACTACCGCGTAACCAATGGCAGGATCCGGAAGGGAGAAAAGGTTAAGTTTATTAATACCGGTAAGGAATATGAAGCAGATGAGGTAGGAATCCTTAAACTGGGGCTTGTGCCTAAGGCAGAAGTGAAAACCGGTGACGTGGGCTACATCATCACAGGCATTAAGAATGCTCGCGAAGTGAAGGTAGGTGACACCATCACAAGCGCAGTGAATCCTACCCAGGAGATCATTAAGGGTTTCCAGGATGTGAAGCCTATGGTGTTTGCTGGCATCTTCCCGGTAGAGACAGACGACTTCGAAGAACTGCGCGAGTGCATGGAAAAGCTGCAGCTCAACGATGCCTCGCTAACCTTTGAACCAGAGACGTCACAGGCCCTTGGCTTTGGCTTCCGTTGCGGATTCCTTGGTATGCTGCACATGGAGATCATCCAGGAGCGGCTGGAGCGGGAGTTCAACCAGACGGTGATCACAACGGTGCCGAACGTAAGTTTCCATGCATTCACCACACGCGAGCCTAACAAGCTGATTGTTGTCAACAACCCGAGCGAGATGCCGGAGCCGAGCAGGATCGAACGCATCGAAGAGCCCTTTATCCGTGCGCAGATCATTACGCTTCCGGAGTACATAGGCAACATCATGAGCCTATGTCTGGGCAAGCGAGGCATACTTGTGAATCAGCATTATCTGACCACTACGCGTGTAGAGCTGATATTCGAAATGCCTCTGGCGGAGATTGTATTTGACTTCTACGATAAACTCAAGAGCTGCACCCGAGGCTATGCCTCCTTCGACTATAGTCCGCTGGACTATCGCGAGAGTGATATTGCCAAGATGGATATACTCCTGAATGGAGATAACGTTGACGCCCTTTCAGCGCTCATTCATCGCAGCCGCGCTCAGGATTTTGGCCGAAAGCTGTGCTCCAAACTGAAAGAACTCCTGCCCAAGCAGCAGTTTATGATTGCCATTCAGGCGGCCATTGGCGCTAAGATCGTAGCACGAGAGACTATCTCAGCCATGCGTAAGGACGTAACCGCGAAGTGTTATGGCGGAGACATTAGCCGTAAGCGTAAGCTGCTTGAAAAACAGAAAGCTGGTAAAAAGCGGATGCGTCAAATAGGAAGTGTTGAAGTGCCACAGGAGGCGTTCCTTGCTGTGTTGAAGCTGGATGAGTAGTGGCTTTATAGTAAACGCACAATAAAAAGCCCGGATGAACAAAGGTCATCCGGGCTTTTCTCTAACAATAAAGCAAACCGGTACTTGTCTGTACTACCAGAACCTTCCTTATCAATCAACGGTTTGCGCCATCCTTATCATATTCTCCTTCCTGGTGGGCGCCAGTCTCATTACCTCCACGATGTTGATTATCTCCATCAACAGAGTGGTTTGATACATTCCGACCTTCATTCGCATCCCACGCCTTTTGCTGCTGTTCGCTGCGGGTCACGTCTGTATCCTTATCACTGAGGTTGTCCTCATCCATCCGCGATCTTTCTTTTTGCTTATCCATAAGAAGTCCTTTGTTTTTGCGTTAATAGGCGTTTCCCATCTCATCAATGGAACATTTCCACACTTATCAGTGCATCAGCCGCTTCCTCAGCCACCAGCGTTCAGGAGTCCGGGTTGAGGAGGCGTCCGTACCACTGTTATTTACTTTAGTTAAGCTCTTGTCGGCGTTGCTGCTTTCAGATAAGCTTTTGCTGCTATATTCTTCAGTGCGTTCATTAGCACGCTCATTCTGGTTGCTGCGTGGTGCGTCGTTTTGTTGTGGCATGTTGTCGTGTGATTATTAATATGAAATAATGCGGTTACCTATAAAAAGATTGTACCCCAAGGGCATTTCTTTCAAAAAAGCCCGACACTTTTCCTTCTATCTTTGTCAACCTTTGCCTAGAGCGTGTGCCATCGCAGGCTTCTATGCATCATTAGCAATATGAAACACACACTATCGCTACTTTTCGCCTTACTGTTTAGCGCTGCAGCATTTGGCCAGTCCGCCACTATTAAGGGCTTCGTCTATGAGCGAGGAAGCGGAGAACCTGTCATTTATACCAATGTTTATCTCAAAGGCACTGGCTACGGTGTACAGACGGACGTAAACGGTTACTACTCACTGACAGGAATACCCGCTGGCACTTACACGCTGTTCACCACACAGATTGGGTATGATACAGCCCAGGTATCCGTCACAATAACACCCGGTGCTATTGTCACCCATAAGCTCTTCCTCCGCCGCAGTGGCATAACGCTATCTGACATCACAGTATCGAGCCGAAAGCAGGAGCGTCGCACACTGGTAAATGTGGGTACTACAACAGTTACCCCCCGCGAAATGAAGATGCTTCCATCATCAGGTGGCGAGCCCGACATTGCCCAGTTCCTGCAGGTAACCCCAGGTGTTGTGTTCACAGGCGACCAGGGCGGTCAGCTTTATATCCGCGGCGGTGCGCCTTCACAAACAGGCATCCTCCTCGACGGAGTTACCATCTACAACCCATTCCACACCATAGGTCTCTATTCTGTGTTTGAGACAGACGCTATCCGTAGCGTAGATATTCAGAGTGGAGGCTTCAACGCACAGTATGGCAACCGCACCTCAGCCATTCTTGACATTCACACCAAGGACGGCAACAAGACTCGTCCCTCAGGTAAGCTCTCAGTCTCACCTATTATGGCTCGTGCAATGTTGGAGGGACCAATTGCCAAACAAAAGACTGACGATGGCAGCTCTATTACATATCTGCTTAGCGTAAAGCACAGCTATCTTGATGCAACCAGCAAGTCACTATATGGCAGTTTTGGTGAGCCTTTTTCAAACGGCTTGCCATATTCCTTCACTGACCTTTATGGCAAGGTAAGTATCAATGGCTCCAATGGCTCCAAGCTCAACCTGTTCGGATTCAACTTTGACGATAAGGCACAATTCCTTGCGCCGCACTCCGATGTAACTAAGGCTGACTTCCGCTGGAACGCAGCTGGTGGCGGTGCAACCTTCGTAGTATCCCCTTCTGGCTCTTCAGCCCTGATCGATGGCAAGTTTGCTTATTCCCGGTACAACATCGACTATAACGAAGTGGCTAACGACCCACGCAATAGCGGTATCAACGGCTTTGAGGGCGGTATCAACTTTACCAACTTCCTGCCTAACTACAGCCAGTTCAAGTATGGCGTAGAGGTGAGCGGCTTTGCTACAACTATCAGCTATAAGAACAGCTATGGTGTCAGTACAAGCCTGGAACGCCAGAATACGCTTGCTTCACTCTTTGCCATGTACCGCAAGAATATAAAGGAGAAGCTGATCATAGAACCAGGCCTGCGTATTCAGTACTATGCGTCACTCAGCAAATTCTCCCCGGAGCCGCGCCTGGGTATCAAGTACAACATCACGCCCGATGTACGCCTGAAGTTCGCAGCAGGCATGTACTCACAGAATATCATCTCCACAAAGAGCGACCGCGATATCGTCAACTTCTTTACAGGCTTTGTGCTCGCCCCGGATCAAACACTCACAAACCCATCGGGTGAACAGGTGTCAAACAACCTGCAGACGGCATACCACGTGCTTGGTGGTGTAGAGGTGGATGTACACGAGGTAGAGCTTAACCTGGAGCCCTGGTATAAGAATTTCACGCAGAACATAGAGCTTAACCGCTACAAGCAAACTACATCTGATGCTGACTTTCTCATAGAGACTGGGAAAGCTTACGGTCTGGACCTTTCCGCAAAGTATTCAAAGAAGCGCGTGTATCTATGGGCTGTAGTTGGTTATCAATACGTAGATCGCTATGATGGCCATCAGACCTACCCTCCGCCATTTGACCGCCGCTTTAACGCCAACTTCCTTGGCTCATACACTGCAGGTAAGAAGAAGGATATCGAGCTCTCACTGCGCTACAACCTGGGCTCACCTTTCCCATTCACGCAGACTCAGGGCTTCTATGAGAATCTTAACCTCATAGCCGGTGGTATCAGCACAAACTACCTGCAGCAAAATGGTCAGCTTGGATTGCTTTATTCCAACGACATCAACGGTGGTCGCCTTTCATACTATCACCGTGTAGACCTTTCGGCGAAGAAGCGCTTTGCTTTGAGCAAGACCTCTAATATCGAGACTACGCTCAGCATCACCAATCTCTTTAATCGCAACAACATCTTCTACGTCAACCGTATTGACAATACACGCGTTTACCAGCTGCCTATCTTCCCGAGCCTTAATGTGACCTGGAATTTCTAGGCGTTGTAGTGTCAATCGAATTGTGCCTATGCTTCTGAAGAGGATACTGACTCTATGCTGTACCACACTTATTGGCTTGTTGCCTCTGACGGTAGCTGCACAGGAGAATGCTCGCTTCAAACCGCATAACGAATCATTCTTTCGCTCGCAGGACGCTGCAACCAATCAGCTTTACGCGCTTGCAGCACAGGCTGCTCATGAGTACTTCAATAAATCCGCGGCTGGCGTCCGGACAGCATGGGCTTCGGAAGATGTAGCTGCTCACTATGCCGTTGTGCTGAGCGGTCTGAAAACCGACCAGACCGGTGCGGTAGACTCAGCAAAGTCGCTGCTTCAGGCAACAACTGCGGAGCCTGTGCGCGATCGTCTCGCCTTCGCTATTGCACGGTACTATTTTATCCATGGACAACTCGCAGCAGCCATTCCTTACTATCAAAGTGCCGGAATTGCCAACCTCAATAATGTTGAAATAGCAGATGCCAAGTTCGAACTGGCTTATTGCTACTTCAACAACCGCGAGTTTGACAGGGCGGATACACTCTTTCGCATCATGAAAGAAGTGCCCGGCAGGTACTATAGTCCCGGGAACTACTATTACGGTCTGCTCGCCTACACGCAAGGCAATTACGAAGAAGCCCTCAGGAGCTTTGACCGTATCAATAATGAGCTCCTCTACCGCCCCATAGTGCCATATTACATGGCCGAGATTTACTATTTCATGGGGAATAGGGAAAAGGCACTCTCAGAAGCTTTGCGCCTAATCCGCCAGCCGGAGAAGCTTTACTATGACAATGAACTGCACCTGCTGGTAGCGCAATGTCTCTTCGAGGCAGGTCGCTATGGAGATGCGCTGCCATATTTTGAGTACTACTATGAGCATACGGACAAGATCCGTAAGGAAGATCTGTATGAAATGGGCTATGCCTATTACAGAGTAAGCGAGTGGAAGAGTGCCATCGAAAAGTTCAAGCAGCTAAGTGCAGCACCCGATTCGCTTGGCCAGACAGCTATGTACCTGCTCGGCGATTGCTACCTCAAGACCAACGACAAGGAAAGCGCCCGCAATGCCTTCGGTATATGTGCCTCCATGCCCTACAATCCCGGCCAGCGGGAAGCGGCACTTCTATTGCAAGCGAAGCTGTCTTATGAGACCGGCTACTCGGATGATGCCATGCAAAGTGTCCGCACGCTCCTCAAGGACTTCTCGGGCGGGCCTTATAGCGACGCCGCGCAGATACTACAGTCCCAGCTATATCTCGAAACCAATAACTACAAAGACGCGTACGAAGCGCTCGCTTCTGCGAGGAATACGGGCACAGACGAATATGCACGCATTCATCAACGTGCCGCCTATGGTTATGCCCTACAGCAATGGCAGGCCGGCAAGGGTCAGGAGGCGAGTAACCTGCTAAGTGAAGCGCTTAACTATCCTGCTGCTCCTGACTATACAGCCGCTGCTCGCTTTTGGAAGGCGGAAGCTGCCTACCGGTTGCATCAGTACGATAGTGCTGCATTCTATGCACAACAGTTTCTTGAACCCGCCTCAGCACAATCAGGCGCGGCGGCGATAAGCCCAATAGCTACAGCGGCTCATGCATCCTTAACGCTCGGCTATGCGTCGATGGAACAAAAGGACTTTGCTCGTGCACAAAGCGCCTTTGCACAGGCAAAGACAAGCAACAGTGGCACGCTGGCTGCTAACGCTTCTCTCCGGCAGGCAGATGCCTATTTTATGCAAAAGGATTTTGCTAAGGCTGCTCCACTATATGCCGCTGCGGCAGCAGGGACAGGTGCAGACGCCGACTATGCACGACTGCAATCCGCAATCATTGCTGGCCTACGCGGTGATGAATCAGAAAAGATGCGTCTTCTGCAAACGATCATGTCTGCTGTGCCAGTCTCCCCTTATGCATCAGAGGCCAGCTACGAACTGGGCGTATCACAGATCGCCTCATCTCAATACGAGGCTGCTATCGCGACATTGCGACCATTGACCACTGGCAAGAACACGACTTTCGCGTCGAAGGCACTGCTTAAGATCGGTACAGCAGAGCAACAACTAAACCAGGACGACAAAGCACTCGAATCCTATAAGCAATTGCTACGCGAATATTCCAGCGCCCCCGAACGCAACGACGCACTGGCAGCAGCAAAGAGCATTTACATTGAGCGCAACCAGCCTGACGCATACACAGCCCTACTTAAAGAATATAATCTGCCTCAAGCCACCGACGAAGAATTGGATGCAGCCTATTATAACTCAGCTGAGGTTCAATACGCCGCCGGCAAATGGGATGCTGCCAGCCAGGGTTTTCGCCGCTATTTGCAGCTTTACCATTCAGGTACTAAGGCGGCAAAGGCCCGCTATTACCTCGCTAATAGCCTTTATAATGACAAGTCTTATCCGGCAGCCCGTGCAGCCTACGATACTATACTGCAAGCGGACTGGTTCAGCTATTCCGAAGAAAGTGCAACCAAAGCAGCAGAACTAGCTGTAGCAGATACTGCTTGGCCTGATGCTTCCCGTTACTACGCCCTTCTTGCGCAGCATACCTCTTCACCTGTTCTGCGCGCGCGAGCATACACCAGTCTGATGCAGATTGCAGCCCGTACAAATAACGCAGAAGATGCGGCGCGATACGCAGATACTGTTCTATCCTTGCCGGACGTGTCCCCGTCCGTTCGGGATGAGGCGACCATGTACACTATCAGGCGGGGCCTCGGTAAGGGCGAAAGGAATGCACAAGTTGACTCACTCATAAAGTCTGTTGCAAAGAGCGAGAACAGGCTGGTGGCAGCGGAGGCGCGCTACCTGATCGCTCAGGGATTGCTCAACGCAGGTAAGCTCAAGGATGCAGAGGCTGCAGCAAGCGACAACATCAAACGTAGCGCCGGATACGAGTACTGGGTCGTGAAGACATACCTCCTGCTCAGCGATATCCTGATTGCTGAAAAGGATTATTTCAATGCCCGGGCCACCCTGCAGAGTGTTTCCCGCAACAGTCGCATTCCTGCCCTTAAAGCAGAAAGCCAGCGCAAGCTGGACGGGCTGAAAAGTGTAGAAGGTTCTAAACTATCTAATGAGTAGTAAATGGCTAAGCGTACCGCCTGCATATTGATCCTGCTGCTGTCACTTAGTGCGATTAACACTAGTGCCCAGAGACGTAAGCCAGCGCCAGCGAAGCCGCAACCCCAGATTCATGCAACCCGTAGTGATACCACAATAAAAGGCACCACCCTCGAAGTCTACCAGGTTTATCAGCCGGAGCTAAAGCCTGTGGTAAAGCCAGAGCTTACGCCCTCGCTGCCACCTGCCGCTAAGGCGCCTACTCCCCAGCAATACGAAGTACCGCAACAGACGCTGTTTTACTCTTATCGCTCTATGCCCTTGCGTCCATTGGCGCTGGGTAAGGATACTGGCCACTTGCCTCCCCAGAACTACGCGCTACTAGCGGGAGGAAATTTTTCTACCATCCTGGCAGAGGCGGGCTTAGGTAATCTGCATGGTGACGACTGGCACGCCAGTGCATATGGTCGCTATATCACGCAGGAAGGATCACTGCAAAATCAGATATACCGCAGCTTTAAGCTCGCCGGTACAGGCACGCTTAACACCGAAACCCACCTGCTCGAGGCATGCCTCGACATTAACCGCAACATCTTTGGCCGCTATGGTTACGATCATGATATCGTCCACTACACACTCGATGATGTAAGGATGAAGTATAGCGCAGCGGCGCTAACGCTTGGTGCGCGCAACGTACAGCCCGGCCCTTGGGGAATAGACTACCATCCACAGCTACGCCTGGGTGCTTTCGACGCTACCCAAGGACACGAAACCACGGCGGATATCTATCTACCTGCTACAAAGCACCTCGATACATCGCTTAGCCTGCAGTTTGCCATCAATGCCCGATTGGCCTGGACCACATTAGGCGACATTACCGAGTCAAACAATGTCCTTCAGTTTGCCCCCGCATTTGACTTTCATAAAGATCACTTTAGTGTACATCTGGGTCTCTATCCGACTGTCGCTACCAATGCCCCTGTACAGATACTGCCCGACATCCATGCCTCATATCATCTGTGGGAGCAGAAGCTCAGCTTCACAGCCGGATGGCAGGCGCAGCGCATTCAGAATACCCTACAGGAGCTTACTCGCACCAATCCCTATATACTGCCCGATAGTAATGCCCGTGCCCAAAGCCTCCGCCATGAAGTATTTGCTACCAGCGACCTGGCCATTGGCAAGCACATGAACGTCTGGGGCCGAATCGCCTGGCAGCGTTATGATGCACTTCCGCTATTTATCACCAACCCTTTCAGTGATGGTAAGGACTTTATAGTCATCTACGACCATAACGTCCAGGCCTTTGTGTGGGGTGGGGGTATCCGTTATGCCATTGGCGAAGATTTCTCCATTGGCGCCGAAGGCACGTGGTACAACTTCTACCAGCACGAATTCTCCAAAGTATGGGGCGAGCCTGCAGTCCGCCTTAAGGGCGATGCTTACTGGCGTATCATACAAGGCTTGCAGCTTACAGCTTATGTAGAAGTGCTCGACAAAATATGGGGACGCAATATCCTGGGACAGGACGTAGAACAGCGTGGTGTCTTTGACTTCGGTGCCGCTGGTGAGTATAGCTTCGGTTCTCGCCTGTCTGTCTTTCTACGCGCTGAGAACCTGCTGGGCCACAAGAATGAGCGCTGGCTCGGCTACCCTTCATTTGGCTTCAATTTGTATGGCGGCCTCCGCTTTCGCTTCTAGCCTCCGTAATTTGCAGCCCACAAACCCCTCCTCCGCACACATGGATATCGCCAAGTATATAGGCCTGTTTCTGCTAAAGAATAATTTCTGTTACCTGCACGGGCTCGGCAATCTGGAGCTGAAGAAGAAGCCTGCGTCCTACGAAGGCGACGCCCTGCATGCCCCTGAGTACGATGTGGTGCTCACACCCGGCGGCAGCATTGATGATACGCTGGCCAACTTCATCGCCACCCACGAACAAACATCCATATCCAAAGCTGCAAATGCATTACGCGACTTCAGCACTGCTACACGTGCGGAGCTTGCAGCAGGTAAGGAAGTAGAGGTGCCGGGCGTAGGCAAGTTTGTAGATAACAATGGTGCAGTACGCTTCATTGCCAATCCGCACTTGCAGCACGTGCCGCCGCCTGTCCCCATGATCCGCATGGCAAAGCGCACAGAAGAGCAACCGGACTTTCATCGCGATACGATCGAGGATACCTCACGTAGCGAGGTGGCCTGGGGTAAGGTTGTCCTGCTGGCAGTATTGGCCATTGTGATCGTAGTCGGTGGATTCTTTGCTTACAGATATTTCAACAATAACACTGCTGGCACTCCTCCGAAGCAGGATACTGTGGTAGCTCAGCCTGCCATTCAACCACCCACGATGGTAGCGCCAATAGACACCGCACATCATGTAGATACGGCTAAGGCAATGCCCGCCCAAACTGCTGCCTCTGCGACAGGCGAATACACCATTGTACTCAACACCTACCCAACCCGCGCGGCGGCCGACCACAGGATCAGCACGCTAGGCAAGAATGGCAACAAGGTAGAGCTGCATCAAAAGGATTCATCGACCTTCATGGTAGTGATGCACATGCCACGCTCCTACAGCGACACCACCAGGATGCTCGACTCCCTGCGCCGCTTCTTCAATCCTAAGGGAGTGCATATACTGCACTAAGAGTTGATGCCGGGCGTTTAGCCAGCGTCTTTATACTGAAGTAAATACTTCCGCCCCTCTACAAAGAGGGGCGGTTTTTTGTTGCTCCAATCCCGATTAGAAGGCAATCCAACCTTCGCGCAAATCCAAAACCCGGTCACATCCGTATCTCCCTATGACCAATTTTCTACCACAAAAACTATATCTGTATGAAAAGACACAAACAAACACTCGTCACACGGATATGGTCGCTTACCGCTTTGTTATTGGCTGTCAGCTTTGTAAGCTTCGCTTCAAGTCACCGCGAGGCTCCGCTGATCTGCAATGATCCGCAGGCGGACAACACCGACCTATACGTCTTCCGCTCGCCCGACGACACGAACACCATCGCCATCATAGCCAACTACATTCCATTTGAGTCGCCTGAAGGCGGTCCCAACTATTACACCTTCGGCACCAACGTCCGCTATGAGATTCACATCAAGAATAAGGTGGCGACATTCGGCGACGACATCACTTATCGCTTCACCTTCACACAGGCAAACCAGGACACTACTACTTTTTTCAACATCCGCCTCAATAAGCAAAACCTGTATACAACCTACATCGTTGAAAAAAGCATCGGCGGTGGTTCCTTCACCACCATACTGTCCAACGGAATTGTGCCTCCGCCCAATATTGGCCCACGCTCCATACAGGGGAACCCGGTAGGACTTGGCGCATCATCCTATGCGAGCCTTATGCAGGCTGCTATAGGCACCGCCACCGGCGGAGAGAAGATATTTGCCGGACCTGTTGACGATCCATTCTTTGTAGACCTCGGTGGCGCATTTGATGTCGGCAGCTTCCGACCAAGTGGTAATCCAACCAACCCGACAAAGGATGGCCTCGCCCGTTTCAATGTACACAGCATCTGTCTAAAGGTGCCGATCAATATGCTTCAGGCAAGCGGGCTTGGTGTGTCATCAGCCACCAGCATCCTTGATCCCAACTTCGTAATAGGTGTATGGGCATCTGCTAGCCGGCAACAGGTAAAGACGCTTAATGCTAATGGTACAGCCAGCTACAGTGGCAGCTATGTACAGGTGAGCCGTCTCGGCATGCCACTGGTCAATGAGGCAATCATCGGGCTGCAGGACAAAGACTATTGGAATGCCAGTAATCCGGCCGGCGACAATGTCTATGAGCATTACTTCCAGAATCCCGAGCTCGCGCTTTACATGGATAAGAGTCAGTTTGCAGCTGCAGTGCCCTCTCTGAATGCCCTTCGCATTCAAAAGGCTTCGCTTGGCACTTATGATTTCCGCAACGGAAAGCCCGGTCTTTTTCCACTTAAAGGTGCCGCTGCAACTGCCGGCACAGCGCTTGATACCAACCTCTTCGGAAACTTCCTGCTTCCCAACGATCACAGCCCACGCTCCGTGGACCTTGTGCCCATCTTTTACACCGGGGCGCCAAACCTTGCACCATACCAACTAGCGACGGGAAAGAATGGTAATCCACTAGCGGCAGGGAAGCCCTTCATCAACAACTTCCTGCCTACGTTCGGAGATATGTTGCGGCTGAATATGGCCGTGCCGGTCACTCCGCGCAACGATCCAAACTTCTCTTCGCTCGGTCTTGTCCAGGCTTGCGTACTGGGCCTTACCAATCCTAACTACAATGCAAATGCCAGCATGCAGTTCATCCCTAACATGGACGGCTTCCCCAATGGCCGTCGCCTGGAGGATGACGTAACAACGATAGAGTTGCAGGCTGTATCAGGAGTGGTACTTGCCGCCATAGGTTTATGGTACGACGACTATGCTAGCGGTGGCAGCCCTGTCACGCCTATGCTCCAAAGCGTGCTCACCTTCACCTCCGGACCTACCAGTAACGACACCACATTCCAGGCAACATTCCCATATGAGCAACAGCCATGGAGAGGTTATGACTACACCTTAAAGGCGCGCCTCTAACTCTTAATCACATAAAGCAACTCCTATGAAACATACCATAAGCAGACTGCTGGCAGCTTTCTCGTTGCTGCTGGTGATGCAGATACAGGCACTCGCTTCGTCGCACAGAGAGGCGCCGCTCATCTCCTTCGATCCATTGGCGGACAATACCGATCTGTACGCGTTCAAGAGCCCCTGCGATAGCAACAAGGTCGTCATCATAGCCAACTACATACCCTTCGAGCATCCTGCGGGCGGCCCGAACTATTACAACTTCGGAGAGAACATCCGCTACGAGATACACATCGACAATAACACCGCTACAGCCGGCGATGATATCATCTATCGCTTCACATTCCAACTCGTAAATCAGGACAGCACCACCTTCTTTAATATCCGGCTTGGCAAGCAGAATATCAAGGCAACCTACACTTGCGAACGCAGCACTAATGGAGGTTCAAGTTTCACCACCATTAAGACGGGTGGCATTGTTCCGCCGCCCAATATCGGCCCTCGCTCCGTAGAAGGTACAGTGGGACTGAATTCCGCTTCCTACGATGCGCTGATCAACGCAGCAGTAACCACCGCCACTACAGGTGAAACACTCTTCTGCGGGCCTATGGATGATCCATTCTTTGTGGATCTGGGAGGTGCTTTCGACGTGGGAGGTTTCCGCACCTCAGGTCGTGATGGACTGGCAAAGTTCAACTGCCACGCCATCTGTATGGAGATACCAATTGCTACACTGCAGAAGACTGGTAAGACAGTTTCTCAGGCGGTTAACATTCTCGATCCTGACTTCGTGATAGGCGTCTGGGCATCAGCCAGCCGTCGTCAGATCACAACCCTAAGCACGACGGGTGCTAAGCCAACAACCTCTGGTAACTGGGTACAGATATCACGTCTTGGAATGCCGCTCACCAACGAAGTGATAATACCCCTCGGCGCTAAGGATCGTTGGAATACACTGAATCCATACACAGGCGATGCCCAATTCGTTCCCTATTTCCGCAATCCGGAATTGGCGTTATACATGGATGCTTCGGCATTTGGTGGAGCAGTTCCGGGCCTGGCGCCACTTCGCATTCAGACTAATTCACTTGGCCAGTTCGATTTCCGCAACGGCAGGCAGGGCTTGTATCCACTAAAAGGTACTGCTGCCGTAGCAGGCACGGCTCTTGATGACGCCATCTTTGGTACTATACTCTTACCGAATAACAACAGCCCGCGCGCGGTGGACATACTTCCCATTTTCTACACTGGTGTGCCTAACCTGCGTCCCTATCAATTGGCCACAGGCAAGGGCGGCAATCCATTAGCCCCAGGCAAGCCGTTCATCAACAATTTCCTCCCCACCCTGTGCGACATGCTCCGCCTCAACATGGCAGTGCCAGCGACCCCTCGCAGCGATCCAAACTTCTCCTCGCTGGGCATCGTAGCCGCTTGCGCACTAGGCCTCACCAACAGCACTTACAACACTACAACAACTTTGCAGTTCATTCCCAACATGGATGGCTTCCCCAACGGCCGCCGCCTTGAAGACGACATAACGACCATCGAGCTGCAAGCCGTCAGTGGAATAGCGCTAGCTGCTATTGGCCTATGGTATGATGATTTCACCAGCGGCAATCCGGTAACTCCACAGGCTGTAAACGTCCTGACCTTTACAGCAGGCGTTACTAAGAACGACACCACGTTCCGCGCATGCTTCCCATTCCTCCAGAATCCATGGAGAGGTTTCTCCGGTTCACAATACAGCGGCACAGAGCTCGCAGTGCATGGCCTCGGCCTCAGCACACCAACAGCTGCTATGAACGCCTGGCCAAACCCCTTCGCAGCCACCATAAACTTCAAGTACCACCTGGCGAAAAAAGCGAGCGTTACCATCCAGATACTTGACATCAACGGCCGTCTGATCCAATCATTCAATGAGGGAAGTAAAGTACCAGGAGATTATACCATTAAGTGGAACGCCGGCAACATAGCTACTGGAACCTATGTCGCCCAGCTATCTGCAGAGGGCGTCAACGTTCAAAGCATCAAGCTAACGAAAGCCGATTAAGAACGATGAGTGTGCTAATGTCAAAGCCATTTGCTCAGCAAATGGCTTTGACATTATTAAGCATCGACACAATTCAGCTTTACTCATTCACAGATGCACTCACGTCCTTGTAGTCGCCGCCGCCGTAGTAAGAGTAGGAATACACTCTGACAGTTGCAAAGCTTATAGCCGCCTTGCCCTTGACGATCTTCACCGTAGCCGTTTTTCCACTAGAGCCCTGTAACATATAAACACTACTGCTTGGGGTAGGTGCCACTACCAATTCCATTTCATTGTCGCTGGTTGCGTAATCGGTCAAGGTATACGTATAAGTTCCATCCGCTGTAGGCAGAGACGCAAGGGTCGCACAACTTATACTCCGGCCATCAGAAGTGCTAAAAGAGATCGTGCTGCTATAGCGGCTCGCATAAGCTACATGATATTGTGTGCCATTAATTGTGAAGTTCCCATAGTCCGGCACTGTAATCTTCATGTCGTACGACTTTGAATAGGAAGCGGATGTTCCTGTAATCTTCACAGAGTATGTCCCTCCCGCGGTATTCCCTGAGAGTTGGAAGCTTACATAAGTGCTAAAGGCAGGTGTGCCACTGCTCGGAGATACTTGCGCAGTCACCCCACTAGGCAGGCCACTTACAGCGATGGTAACTGATTCCTGCGCACCAGTTCCCTGGACTATATCAAGGTTCAGACTGGTACTGCCGGTACCATCAAAAGAAATGTCGTGCACACCATTAATGATAAAGGTGTTGTCCGGACCACGGTCTTCCTTCTTGCAGGAGGCCATAAATACCGGCGCCAAAAGAATGGCAAAGAGGATCTTTCGTAACATGATTGGTAGGTTTTAGATGTGATGAATGCTTTGGTTTGCATCACAAAGCTGTTATCATAACCCACCTATTCATAATTGAAATTGGCATCCGTTTTTGACTTAACCTCAAATAATCGCTAAAGCTCTCGACCAATTCAAGTAGCATTAGTAAGCATTGCTAATGTGCGCTGAGAAGATTCAGCCCTATTGGCAACTCATGCAAAAGATGCTCTCGTCTACTATTGATTTTCGCAAATAAAAAGCCCCACAACTGCAGGGCTTAAGTCGGGATGACTGGATTCGAACCAGCGGCCTCTTCGTCCCGAACGAAGCGCGCTACCGGGCTGCGCTACATCCCGCAGCAAGACTGCTAAAATAGGAGATTATCGGAATGACAGACCAGGCATTCAACCACTCACCCCGCCGCCTCAATCTCAAAGCCAACCTCCCAAGTTCAAACATCCGCCCATTCACTTGCTGAAATCCCTGAATACCAATCCCAGTCACAAGAATGTGATGCTTCCCGCCACACCAGCCGAAGCCCTTGGCAACAATAATCCAAAGAAGAAGATTAACCGCATTTCAACCACGTTTCAACCACGTTTCAACCGCATTTCAACCGTGTCTACCCTTGTATATGCATTAAGAAGCCTTTATCTAGGCAAAACGTTACTCCAATAAACCACCGATTGTACCTATCCCCACAATAATTTTCAGGATAATCCGTATTAATCCAGACAATTCCCAAAGAGTCTGCGCTGGACGTTCTACATTAGCACATTAGCATATTTGCACATTAGCAAATTTCCCCCGGTTGGGTACCTTTTGTTGTAGAATTGTCATTTCTTTCATGACTGATTTTAGTCAGTGGAAATAAGATGGTTTGGGGGGACTTTTGCACCCGTTCGATAAAGGTGACTGTGATACAAAATATTTTCGCGATAGGATTCAATCATCACAATGCGAATGCTTCTGCCCGAAGCAATTATTCGCTGAACGATGATCAAAAGGAAATACTCTTAAGGAAGTCTTCTGGGTTAGGTCTTGATTCCCTGGCGGTATTGAGCACATGTAATAGGACTGAGGTTTACGGATATGGACGGATAGAACACGCTGAGAAGATATATCTGGATATTATAGGGAAGGATTCTGACGATAGCCTGATGATCCGGAAGAACGGCCGGGAAGCAATACGTCACATCTTTAAGGTTGCCGCCGGACTCGACTCCCAGGTTATTGGTGATCTGGAAATACTCGGACAATTCAAGCAGGCTTTTGTAAAGGCAAAGGAGCGCCAGATGCTCAACAATGTGTCTGAGCGCTTAGCCAACAGCAGTCTTCAGGCCGCTAAGGAAGTACGGAGTCAGACCAGGATATCGTCAGGTACAGTTTCACTATCCTATGCTGCCACTAAATATGTAAAGGACCGTTTTGAAGGACGCAGCTGCCAGGTGCTCATTGTAGGCGCCGGCAAGTTCGGCTCCCGTATAACTAAGAACCTCCGCGACTACTTCCCGCAGGCAGCCCTTAGCATCTGCAACCGCACCAAAGAGAAGGCAGTAGACATTGTAGCCCAGTACGGCGGCACCGTAATAGGTTTTGAAGATCTCACGGAGGCAGTAGCGAAGGCAGATGTCATCATCTCCTGCGTGAACGACGCAGGCAGCTTTGTACTGAACGCAGGCAACATCAAAGAAAACGACAAGGCTCAGCTATTCATAGACATGTCCATTCCGCTCAGCATCGAGCCTGAGATCGGCAAGCGGAAGAACACGCAGATCATCACGCTCGATGAAGTCGGTAAGGTGGTAAATGAAACGCTCGAGACCCGCAAGGAAGACATCCCACTCGCCGAGCAGATCATAGAGAAGCACGTCGATGAGTTCTGTGCCTGGACGGACGTATTTGACAAGTCCGGTGCCATTATAGAATGGAAGAACACCATGCAGGAACTCAGCAAGACTTGTCCCCACCTGCAGCAATTGGCCGAAAAGGAGCGCGAAAAGCTGGTGAGCAAGAGCGTAGGCAGATTTGCAAACTATGTAAGGAAGCACTCCAGTCTCCCCAAAGACCCCGAACAAATCATTAGGCACTTCTTAAAGGAAAGTGAGCATGCTATAACGTGCGACAAGTGCGGCGCCACCTTGCCGCCCGATACCCTTATCTGCTCATGTCGCGTAAAATAAGGATTGGTACCCGTGAGAGCGCATTAGCATTATGGCAGGCCAATTACGTACGGGAGCAATTAGAAGGGCTTGGCATTGAGTGCGAACTCGTAACCATAAAGAGCGATGGCGAGATAGACCTCGTGACGCCCCTCTATGAGATGGGCGTACAAGGCATCTTTACCAAAACACTGGACATTGCACTGCTGCAGGGCAGAATAGACCTCGCCGTTCACTCCCAAAAGGACGTACCCACCCAACTGCCAAAAGGCCTAAGCATAGCGGCAGTTCCTAAGCGTGGTAACTACAAGGACGTCTTGGTCTATAAGGATAGATTACCCAGCCACGAAGAAGGCTACATGGTAGCCACAAGCAGCTTAAGACGGTCAGCACAATGGATGCACCGCTACGGCCAGCATGAGACTGATGTATTGAGGGGCAATATAAATACCCGCTTACAGAAGCTAATAGACAATGCACATTGGGACGGCGCCCTATTTGCCGCAGCAGGAATTGAGCGAATAGACCTCGACGTCCCCAACAAGCTGGCACTCGACTGGATGATCCCTGCCCCTGCCCAGGGTGCCCTGGCACTGGTAGCAAGAACAGACGATCAGGATATGATGGCACAGGCGGCACAACTCAATCACGAGGATACCGCCATAGCCACATCAATAGAAAGAGGCTTCCTGAGAGAGCTAATGGGCGGCTGCTCGATGCCCATAGGAGCACTGGCACAAGTAGAGGATGGGCAGATATCTTTTGTCGGTTGCGTGCTAACCATTGACGGAAAGCAGATGACCCAGGTAGAGACAGATTGCCAGATAGATGAGGCAGATCAGGTAGCCAACAAGGCTGCACAGGAGTTGTGGAATAAAGGCGGCAGGCAAATCATAGAAACATTCAGCAAACAGTGACGGGCAAGTATTACAAAGTATTATGCACCCGTAAGCTGGATGATCATTGGAAAGATCAGGCCTTGCAACAGCAGATAATCCTGGAGTCCTGTGACTTTCTGGAGATGCATCTGAAAGACCCTAAGACATTTAAAAGGTCTGTCGAAAGGAACAAAGATCCTTTCGTCTTTACAAGTGTACAGGCGCTAAAGGCGTTAGCAGCCTTCAATACCAAGTACCCCGACACCCTGAAAGTAAAAGACTGCTTTTGCATAGTAGGCAACACAAAAGCTGAGGCAGAAAGACAAGGATTTAATGTACTGGATAGTGCCCGAGATGCCCGCAGTCTGGCAGTCTGCATAATAGAATCAGGAAATAAGCGAGTTCTCCATTGCAGCTCAGAAAACAGGAGAAAGGAACTGCAGGAAACGCTGGAAGCAGGAGGCGTAAAAGCAGATTTCTGTGCTGTTTATGAGAAAGGACTAGCGCCTCAGAAGGCTGGACGCTTGGACGGAATCGTCTTCTACAGTCCCTCACAGATCGACTCTTTCCTTAAGGAAAACAAACTTGATGAAACAACTCCTGCTTTCTGCATAGGCGATACTACCGCGGGACATTTAAAAGCCCTCGGACATCAGCACATACATACATCGAATCAGTCTAACACAGAGAGCATTCTCCAAACCTTATTTGAACACTTTAAGCAAGCATAATGTCGGAACATTTATTTCTAAAGGCACTGCGCGGCGAGCAGGTAGAACGTCCACCTGTATGGATGATGCGTCAGGCAGGACGATACCTGCCAGAATACATGGCACTGCGCAGTAAGTACGATTTCTTCACACGCGTGCAAACGCCAGAGCTGGCCTCCGAGATCACCCTGCAACCCATCAACATTGTCGGCACCGATGCAGCTATCC
>JADMIO011434962.1_pt1 | contig 54275 bp, 33 predicted proteins | sample 8958161 | NCBI WGS metagenome assembly JADMIO01 (sample SAMN16585339, study PRJNA669376) | soil metagenome | isolation source: Crop rotation soil | place: USA: Cullars Rotation, Alabama | collected 2011
GGGTCTGACGACCCGCCGCTACGGGCTAGGCTATCCAGCGAACAATTCCAGCGACGCCGTCGACCGCTACCTGCGCGCCATCGGGGATGCGACGCGTGGCGTCGGCGACACCGAGCACCATCGGGATGCCGCGCTCGCGGGCGAGCGACGCGAAGTGCGACGTGCTGCCGCCGCGTTCCGTGACGACGCCCGATACGCGCCCGAGGATATGACCGAGCGCCGGCCCGGCCACGCGTGTGACGAGCACGTCGCCGGCCGCGATGCGTCCAATCTCGCACTCGCAGTTGATCACCACGGCCCGTCCCGTGCCCCAGCCGATGCCTGCCGGGTGACCGCTCAGTCGCGGGTGATGCAGCCAGATCTCGTCCGGCACATGCGGTGCTTCCAGGTGCAGCGGTCGCGCCTGCAGCATCGTGAAGCCCTCATCGTCGATCGCCCACTCGATCTCGACGGCGCGGCCGAGCACGTCTTCAGCCTTGCGCATCATGTGGGCGAGCTGCGTCACCTCGTCGCGAGTGAGACAGGGCTCGACGGCTTGCGCTGCCGAAATCGCCTGCGCGGCTGGCGCACGACGATGGCCGCAGCTGAGGGCGTGGTCCTTGCGGCCGGGAGACACGTGACGGACCCTGCCGTCGCGCTCGACCTCGAAACGATCGGGCGTGACCTCGCCTTGTGCGATTGACGCCCCGAGTCCCAGCGTGGCGTTGACCAGCATCGTGCCGTCTGCGGTCTGACTCAGGCCGCCGCCCGCGGCACGCGCGTGAACAAGCGGCTGAATCAGCACGGCCATCGCCGTATCAGCGGGGTCGAGATCGTGCGTGGCCATGTAGCGCAGCGCGCGCGTCGACCACAGCGCGGTCCAGCACGAGCGAACCGCGGTGATGAACTCGGATTCCTCTTCGAGACCCAGGTAGCTTTCGAACTGTCCGGCGAAGCTCGATCCAAATCGATCTTCGACGAGCGCCGATGAGCGAACCACGGTGAGCGCGCCCGTGCGCTCGGCAAGATCGCGCCATGACTCCAGCAGCGGCTCGAGCACTGCCTGGTTGATCGGCTGCTCGAGCAGCCCGAGCTTCACGTTGAGCGCGTGCTGCCGCGCCTGTTGCTGATCCTCCGAGCCGAATACACCGCGCACGTCGTCGGCGATGCCGATGGCGGTGACCTGGTGTCGATAGGCGTCGGCGTCAAGGCAGAAGCCGTCGGGAATTCTGAGCCCGATGCGACCGAGGGCAGCGAGGTTGGCTGCCTTGGGACCAAACCGGGTTGCGTCGGTTGCTTCGCTCGACGATAGCGGGACGATGTAAGGACTCATGGCTTGGGCTCTCGACTCTGGGCCCTCGTTCTTGATTTCGACGTTGCCGAGAGTCAAGAGCCGAAAGCCCAGAGCCGAGGATTACTTGACGTGATCGCCGTAACCCGGAATCGGATCCACGACCGTGATCTGCTTCACGGGGAAGTTCGAGGTGATCTCGATGTGATCGTCATGGACGATCAGCATCTCCTCGATACGCACGCCCCAGCGGTACATCTTCCCGTGCTGCGTTTCGAGCGCGAAGACCATACCCGGCTTGATCTCGATCGGGTGATCGAGCGACCAGATGCGCGAGATGACCGGCGGATCGTACTGCGCGAGGCCGAGGCCATGTCCCCAGAGGTTGGCCGCGGCCTGATCTTCTTCCGCGTAGCCCCACGCTTCCTTCGCCGACGGCCACTTCAACGCGATCTCTCTCGTCGTCGTGCCGGCCTTCACCGCGTTGATCGAGTCGTAGAGCCACCCGAGCGCCGTGGAGTAGATGTCCTTCTGCTCCTGGGTCGGCTCCTTGCCCACGCAGTAGGTGCGGTAGTAGCACGACTTGTAGCCGTTCCACGTGAGCGCGGCGAGGTCCATGAAGACGATGTCGCCGGGCTGGATGATGCGGTCTGAGAAGTTGCGCCAGTTCGGCCAGGTGTTCGGGCCGCTCGAGACGATCACGTCCTCGACGTCCTCCATCCCCGGGATGGAGTAGAGGAACTGCATGATGTGCGCGGTGACCTGGTTCTCGGTCACACCAGGGCGCAGGAACTTCATCGTCTCCCAGTGAGCCGCGTCGCCGATGGCGCCAACGATGCGCGCACACTCCTGCTCGTCGACGCTCTTGACGGCGCGTGCTTCCATCATCGCCGACATGCCGTCGGTCCACTCGATGTTGGCGTCCTTGAACGCCGCGATCATGTTGATGTCGATGAAGTCGACGCCGAGCTTCTGGCCGGCGACGCCGCTCTTCTTCATCTCCTGGATGATCGCCTGCGTGAACTTCTTGACCTGCTGCTGCGACGCGGGGCCCGCCGCGCCCTTGATCCAGGCGTAGGACCACCGCACGTTCTCCTTCGGGATCCACGGCGAGTGGCGCTCGATCTGGTAGCCGAGGTCGCCCTGCTCGAAGAGCACCGGCGGATCGTCGCCGCAGATGATCGCGTAGCGGAGACCGGGCTTCAGCCGGTTCCAGCCGGGCGTCAGCGTGCCGGTGATGTAGCGGACGTTCTCGTCGTACATGCACAGCATCGCGCCGAGGCCGGCGGCCTTCATGCGCTCACGCGCGCGCTCCGTTCGATACTTCCGCAGCCGGTCCCAGTTGACGCGCTGCTGCCAGTCAAGTCCGGCGATTCCGAAATTTGCTCCCATGTGTGCTCTGGCTCCTGAGAGTGAGGCGTTCGAGTGAATCAGGAAACGGAAAAGAAGTACATACGGAGCGTGAGCGAGTCAAGGCGACCGTCGTGACTGGCGCTTGCAGTGGGGCACAGGCTGCTCAGGCGAACCGCTCGACGGCGCGGGAAACCGCGGCTCCGGGAACCGGTTGCAGCAGGCGCAGCTCCGTGAGCTGCGCCGGACTTGGCCCTGCGCTCGCGGTTTCCCGTCTGTCGCGTGCGACGCGCCGCTCGCATGGTTCGCCGCCGCGGCCCGTACCCCACTGCTGCGGGCACACAACGGCGTAATGGAGTCAGACGATGGCCGCGGCGTGCCTTCTGAGAGCGCGACTGTGAGCGCCGTGGCACGCTACAGAGGGTAAAACGGGCTCGTAGCGTGACTGCCGCGCAGCTCACGGAGCTGCGCGGGTCGCCGAGAGGGATGTGGAGAGCCCGTTTTTCCACGGCGTCGAACCGGAGCGCGGGTCAGAACGGCACGCTGCGGCCAGCGTCCTGGACTGCTAGGCGACAGTTCTTAAGCGCAGTGTCAGAAGCGACCCGACCAGGACTAAAGCGCACACGCTGATGACTGCGGCGCCCATGAACGCGGCGTAGGCAGCGCGGCCCATGAGGTCGAAGAGGCTCAGGCCGATGGTGAGCGCGGCGACGACGGTCAGTGCGCGCATGGGACGCGGCATGGCATCCAGGTAGTTCGCGAGGTAGATGATCGCCGGGGTCGCGATGAGCAGCACGTAGTCCCAGCCCTGCGGCGACAGGAGTGGAATCAGCAGGAGCAGCAGGCTTCCCTCGAGCCCTTCGGGCGCCCAGACGAGCCGGCGCCGGAAGAACACCATCGCGACACCGACGAGCAGCACGAGTGCGGATGCCGCGGCGAGCGTGGCCGACAGCACGCTGATGCCCAGCCACTTCGCATACATCGAGGCCAGCGACACGTTGTCGGGGTTGAGCAGGTTGGGGGCCGTCGTTTCTGTGACCGTCTTCCACCAGCTCTCGTGCAGATCGATGGTGCCCGACCAGCCGTAAAGCGGCATCGGCAGGGCGAAGAGCAGCAGCACGCCGACTCCTGACGCGAACGTCGCCGCCTTGTGGCGACGAACGAGCAGCACCGGAAGTAGAAGGGCGCCGTACGGCTTGATCGCAATGGTCAGGACGAGGAGCAGGGCAGCCAGCAGGTCGTGGCCTTCCTTCATCGCGACGAAGGCCCCGGTTGCGGCGACCGCGAAGATCAGATTGACCTGACCCATGTCGAGCTCGCGCGCGTAGAACTTGGCGAGCACGACGATCGCGCTCACGACCAGCACCGTCGTTGACTTGCGCTGTTCGGGGAGCAGGCGCACGCTCAGCGCCATCAGCGCCATGAGCAGCGCAACGGAGCCCACGAACCACACGCCCTTTGCAACCTGCAGCGGCATGAGGCCGAGCGGGATGGCGAGAACGGCGAAGGCCGGGAGGTACTTGAACTGATAGTGCTCGTCTTCGGCGCGATAGAGGGGCGCAGCCGCCGCGGCCCGGACGGCTGTGGTGTAGGGGACTTCGAAGTCGCGCATGTCGCGCGAAATGCGGAGGACGAAAGCTCCGAGCGCGACCGCGAGCAGTGCGGACGCGGCAACGATTTGGGCTTTGGTCACGCGTGAAGTATGCCGTAGGCCGGGTCCTGCTTTTTGGACCCGGCGGGTCTTCAAGGCAAGACCCGCCCTACGCTATCGTTTGGCGCGTTTGCGCTTCTTCGGCAGCAGCGGCGCCGCCGCAGGCGCGTCGTCCATTGGCAGCCTGACGCGGCGCACGCCGTCGTACGAGTGAAGCGCCCCCGCCACCGCACCGGCGGTGGCGACGCAGCCGATCTCGCCGACGCCCTTCGCGCCGTATCCGCCGACTTCGTCCGGCACTTCGATCAGGATGATGTCGACATCGGGCATGTGCTTCGCCGCGACGAGACCCACGTCGCGCAGGCCGAGTGAATCAGGGATGCCATTCGTAGAGGTGAAGTTCTCGGAGAGCGCGTAGCCCAGCCCCATGTGGACGCCGCCTTCCATCTGTTCGGCGCACAGGCGCGGATTGATCGCGCGCCCCACGTCGTTGGCGACGACGACCCGTTCGAGCTTGCCCTGCTCGTCGAGCAGCACAACTTGCGCGGCGTAGCTGAACGTCAGATGTGTGGTCGGGTTCAAAACCGATTCCGGCGTCCCCGGTCGCGTCGTGAAGTTGCAGACGTATTCGCCGGAGTACTCGCGCCCGACGAGGTTCTGGAGCTGACGCATCCGGGAGGCTTCATCGAGAGCGGCGGTTCGAGGCTCGATCGTGATCGGCACCGCGTCCATGTCCGCCATCAGCTTGCGCGCGGCCTGTTGCGCCGCGGCACAGCTCAATGTCGTTCCGCGTGAGGCCCAGGTCTCGCCGCACTTCTCGCCGAGCTCCTTGTCCCATTGCACGGTCATGATCTCGGTAGGCAGGTGCGTTTCCTCGCTCACCGCCTGCATCGTCGCCGTGTAGATCCCCTGGCCCATTTCCGTGTAGCCGTTCAGGATCTCGAGGCGAGGGCCTTCGAGCACGCGAACCTTGATGTGTCCGCCCTCGGTCGTGCCGTTGCCGAGCCCGGTGCTCTTGATTCCGCAGCCGATGCCTTTGTATTTCGCCTGCTTGTAGACGTCCTTGACCGCGTGAAGCGTCTCGCGAATGCCGCGCACGCTCTCGCGCATCACCTGGCCGGTTCCGAGCTTGTCGCCCGGGTTGAGGATGTTGCGTTCGCGGATGTCCCAGCCGTCCACGCCGACCTTCTCGGCCAGCATGTCCATGATGCCTTCCATCGCGAACTGCGCCTGGTTGCTGCCGAAGCCGCGCATCGCGCCGGCGTTGGGGTTGTTGGTGTAGACCGCCTTCGCGTCCACGTCGACGTTCGGAATGCGGTACACGCCGCACGAGTGACACGCCGCGCGCAGCGCGCACTTGGCGCTCGTGGTGTGATAGCCGCCGGCATCGGCGATGATGCGCGACCGCAGCGCGAGCAGATGTCCGTCCGCGTCCGCGCCGATCGTCAGCTTCACGGTCATCGCATGACGCTTCACGTGATGCTGCGTCGATTGTGGGCGCGTGAGCACCGTCTTCACGGGACGGCCGAGCAGCATCGCGGCGACCGCCGTCTGTCCCTGGATCGACAGCTCCTCTTTCGCGCCGAATGCGCCGCCGCTCGGAAGCAGCGAAATCTCGACGTCCTTCGGATCGAGCTTCAGGATCTTCGCGATCTGCTGGTGGTCGTAGACCGATCCCTGGCTGTCGGTGATCACCTTGACGCCGTTGCCCTGCGGCAGCACGAGGCACGCTTCAGGTTCGAGGAAGGCAATCTCAATCGGCTGCGTGTCGAAGGTCGCCTCGATGACGTGTGCGGCTGTCGCCAGCGCCGCGTCGACGTCGCCGCGTGAGAACGCGGTCGTCGGCTGCAGGATGTTCGACTGGCGCGGCGCGAACGTATCCGGCGGATGCACGAGAGGCGCGCCCGGCTTCAATGCCTCGAATGGATCGGTGAGCGGCTCGAGAACCTCGTAGTCGATTCGAACCTTTGCCGCCGCCTGGCGCGCGTGGAACTGCGTGTCGGCAACGACCATCGCCAGGAAATCCGCGACGCAGCAGGTGAGCTCGCCCTCGGCGACGAACAGCGGTTGATCGGCATCGTTGAGGCCCTGTCCACGGAATCCGGGAACGTCCGCCGCGGTGAAGACCCGCACAACGCCGGGCATTGCCGCGGCCTCGTCCATGTGAATCTTCAGGATGCGCGCACGCGGATGCTCCGTCAGCACCATCGCGCCGTGGAGCATGCCAGGCACGCGCAGATCGTCGACGAACTGTTTGTCGCCCAGCGTCTGCTCGGCGCCGCCCAGACGGGAGACCGACTGACCGACCCCGTGAGACTTCTTGAGCCCGTTCCCGTTTCCGTTCCCGTTGGTAAACGCCGGGTTGCGAGTGAGCCCGAACTGCTCGCCGAAGTACTGGTTCCGTCGCGGCTCGGTACGTGTCACTTGAGCGCCAGACGCTGCCGCTTCTGCCGCCGTCTGAATCGAGTCGAGGATTCGTCCGTAACCCGTGCAGCGGCAGAGATGCCCGTCGAGCGCCTTCGCAACGGCTGCCCGGTCACACCCCTTGCCCTGCTCGATCAGCGATGCCCCGCGCACAACGATCCCCGGAATGCAGAAGCCGCACTGAACGCCGCCCTCGAGCACGAACGCTTCGCCCATCCTGTTGCGGACGTCCTCGGGCAGCCCCTCAAGCGTCACGACCTCGCGACCCTCCATCTGCTCGGGTTTCCTCAGGCAGGAAAGGGCCGGGGTGCCGTCGACCATGACGAGGCAGCAGCCGCACGCGCCCTCGGGTGCACAGCCGTTTTTGGCCGAGATGATGCCGCATTCCTCCCGCAAGACCTCGAGCAGGTGCATGCCCGGCTCGTATGATGCGACGGTTTCATTCCCGTTGAGCGTGAAGCGGATAGTGGGCATTCGTAGACTTTCTGACAGCTCAGATCGTAACATCACCGGCTGCGCCAATCTGCCTGGCGGCCGGTAGTAGGCAGTATGCGGTAGGCGAGGGAGTAAAGAGATGCAAGAGCCTTGGAAGACAGACAAGTGGTTTAGTAGCCCGTGGTCGTACCTGCCCGAAGTGCGGCAAAAGCAGGCATTTGGCAGCAACCTCAAGATTCACGACGTCACCCTCCGCGACGGTGAGCAGCAGACGGCTGTGGTCTTCCGGCGCGAGGAAAAGGTCGCGATCGCGAAGAAGCTCGACTCGCTCGGGATTCACCGCATCGAAGCCGGGATGCCCGCGGTCTCTCCGCAGGACAAGGCCGCCATTTCCGATATCGCCGCGCTGGGACTGAAGGCCGAGATCTTCGGCTTCGCCCGCTGCATCCCGGCCGAGATCGAGGTGATCAAGGCGTGCGGTTGCTCGGGCGTGGTCATCGAGATCCCCGCCAGTGACCACATGATCAAGTACGGCTACGGCTGGCCGATCGAGCGCGCGATGAAGGCCTCGATCGAGACGACGCTCGCCGCTAAGGCGGCCGGTCTCTACACCGTCTTCTTCACCATCGACGCCACGCGCACCGAGCTCAATCGCTTCCTCGACATCGTCGAACAGGTCGCGACCGAAGGGCACATGGACGCGTTGACCATCGCCGACACGATGGGTGTGTGCACGCCCGACGCGGTGTCACACGTCGTCAAGAAGGTGATCGATCGACTCAAGAAGCCGGTAGAGATTCACTGCCATCAGGACTTCGGCCTTGGCGTGGCGAATACCGTCGCGGCGCTGGCAGCAGGCTCGTCAGTCGCGCACACGACGATCACCGGTCTCGGTGAGCGCGCCGGCAACGTCCCGATGGAAGACGTGGTGATGTCGCTGCTGTGCCTGCACGGCGTGAACATGGGAATCAAGACGGAGAACTTCGTCGAGGTTTCGAAGTTCGTGATGGATCTCGCCAAGGTTACGCAGCCGCCGAATCGTCCGATCGTTGGCGATAAGCTGTACGAGATCGAGTCGGGCATCATCGCGGGCTGGTTCCGGTTGGCGCGCAAGGATCATCCGCTCGAGTACGTGCCGTTCGCCCCGGAGCTCGTGGGTCAGAAGCCGGTGAACATCGTGCTCGGCAAGAACAGCGGACCGCCGTCGATGGAAGAGTGGTGCGAGAAGCTGGGCATCAAGGCCACCGATGAAGAGCGGATGGCGATGCTGCAGCAGGTGAAGGCGAAGTCGTTCGAGAAGAAAGATCTGCTGACGCCCGACGAGTTCAAGGCGATCGTTGATCGCGTGATGCAGAAGACGCCCGCATCCACATAACTCCCAACGACTATCGCTCGTCCAACTCCCAACTCCCAAACGGTATGGTTTGGGAGTTGGCGTTTTGGGCGTTGGGAGTTGACTACGTCTCTCCCCTGCGTTAGTTTCTCGCAGCTTAGAAAAACTCCCATATCAGTCACATCGATCGATCAGGACTCCCGGGGGCCGGGAGGAGGCAGCTCGTACGCGGGGACTCTCACGGAGGACTCCATGACGTTACGACTACTCGGATGGTTGTTCGCGGTCCCACTTCTCGTTGGATCTCTTCCGCAACTTGCATCGGCACAGGAAGCCGTACTGAGCGGCACCGTGACCGATCTCACCGGCGCCGTACTTCCAGGTGTCGCGATCACCGCGGTTCATCAGGCCACCGGCAACAAGTTCGGCACGGTGACCGACGAGCGAGGCGTCTACCGAATCGCCGCGCGTGCCGGCGTCTACCGATTGACTGCCGAACTGCAGGGATTCCGCGCGGTCACGCGCGAGGGCCTCGAGCTCCTCGTCGGACAGGTGATGACGGTCAACCTGCCGATGCTGGAGGCGACGGCCGCCGAGACCGTGACGGTCAGCGCCGAATCACCGTTGCTCAATGTCGCCACATCGAGCCTGGGCGGCAATGTGGATTCGCGTCAGGTCCAGGAGCTTCCTGTCAACGGCAGGAACTGGATGAACCTCGCAACGCTGGCGCCCGGAAGCCGGACGGTCGCGGTCAACGCGACGACGCCGCTGCCCGACAGGAACAACGGCGAGGCGCGTGAGTTTCAGCTCAATATGGACGGCCAGCAAGTGTCAGCCGACATCGGGACTGGAGGCCAGCCGCGGTACAGCCAGGATTCGATCGCGGAGTTTCAGTTCGTCTCGAACCGGTTCGACGCAACCCAGGGCCGGTCGTCAGGAGTGCAGGTCAACGCCATCACGAAGTCAGGCGGCAACCGTCTCACTGGTTCCTTCCGCGGCAACTTCCGCAACAGCAAGTTCAACGCGTACAACCCGGTGCTCGCTCGTGTCGAACCCATCGACAATCAGCAGCTCAGCGCGACGCTTGGTGGTCCGGTCGTGCAGGACAAGCTGCACTACTTCGTGAACTACGAGTACGAGCGAGAGCCGCGCACCAGCATCTGGAACACGCCCTATCCGGAATTCAACGTCGATCTCGACGGGACGAACAGCAAGAAACTGGGCGGTGTTCGCGCTGACTACCAGCTCTCGCAGCAGACTCGCCTGATGGGGAAGGTGTCTGCGGGACGGCTCTGGGAGCCGTTCGGGGTTGGCAACCAGCAGCATCCCGCCGCCACGAACACGACGTCTGAACACAACAACGAGGCGCTCGGCCAGTTGACGCAGGTGCTGAGCAATCGTGCGCTGAACGAGGTGAGAGTCGGTTACGCGTTCTTCAACCTCGAGAACCACAACCTGACGACCTGGGACAACCACTGGCAGAGCGCCAACGGCATCACCACCGGATCTCCGCGCATTACCTTCGTGGGCTTTTCGATCGCGGGCAATCAATTCCACCCGCGGCACCAGGACCAGGACGTCTGGAGCTTCCGCGACGACTTCACGTACTCGTACGATGCTCACGGTCGCCACGATCTGCGAAGCGGTGGCGAGTTCCTGCGCCGTCATCAGATCCAGGCCAACTGCCGGCAATGCATGGGGACAGTTGCGGCGAACCAGCGCGGTCCTCGTCCCGGTCTTCCCGGATCGCTCGTGCCGACTCCGCTCCCGGTGCTGTTTCCCGACGCCTTCGACGCGGACACCTGGAACCTGGCGGCGATTTCGCCCCTCGTCAGCACCTACAGCATCGGCCTTGGCGACTTCGACGTCCACATGGTCTCGCAGAAAGTCGCGCTGTGGGCCCAGGACGACTGGGTGATCTCGAACAACCTGACGTTGAACCTCGGGCTTCGGTGGGATGCCGCATTGAACGCCTTTGCGAATGACATTGCGTTGCCGCCGTTCCAGCAGGCTGGACGTCCCAACGAGATCGACAACATCGAACCGCGCGTCGGATTCGCCTGGAAGGTGGGAGAGCGGACGGTCATCCGAGGCGGGACAGGGCTGTATTACGGCGATGCGTTAGGCGCGGATCAATCGTTCGCGACCGGAAACGCCCAGATCGTCGTGATTCAGTACCCCAACGACGGTCGTCCGGATTTCGCTGCCAACCCGACGAACGGCCAACCACTCCCGACCTACGATCAGGCACTGCAGCGGTTCTGTTACAACAACGGCAACGCGCCCGGGTGCCTCATTCGCGATCTGCAGGAATTCGTAGGCCCCTTCGACTTCGTCAACCTGCCACGCACCTTCCAGGCATCAATCGGCTTCCAGCGCCAGTTGGGCAACACGATGTCCTACGAAGTCGACTACGTGTACAGCAAGGGGCGCGACGAGAAGGACGTCGTCGAGAACATCAACCTGACGTTCAATCCGGCGACCGGCGCGAACTTCCCGTCCTCGAACCGTGCCCTGCGTCCCTATCCCGATTGGGGTGTGGTCTCGATGAACACGCACCTCGCGCGCTCGGCGTATCACGGGTTGCTGACCGGCTTCACGAAGCGGTTCGCCAACAACTGGCAGGCCTCGGCCACGTATACGCTCTCGGGCTTGTGGAACGCCGACACGAAGCCGTTCAGCGGTCTCGAGCAGGTCACCTTCGCCACCGCTCCCGATCTGGGTGGTGAATGGGGTCTCTCCTCGGACGACCAGCGGCACCGGGCGGTCTTCAACGGCATCTGGGAAGTCGGCAAAGGCTTCCAGGTGAGCGCGCTGCACTTCTTTGTCGCCGGCCTTCGGTTAGCGGGCAGTTGGGGCGGCGACCTCCGTCAGACCGGTGCCGCCAACAGCGCACGCCTGCGACCGGATGGCAGCATCGTCCCGCGCAACGCGCTGATCGCGCCGAAGCAGAATCGAACCGACGTGCGCGTACAGCAGCGGATTCGGTTGGGCGGACGCTTCGCGATCGACGGGATCGCGGAGGTCTTCAACATCTTCAACAACTACAACTACGGGATTGGCACCGTCGAGAGCGTGCCCTCGCAGTACCTGCAGCCGATTTCCGCGCAGACGCGCACGGCGCAGTTCGGGTTCCGGTTGACGTTCTAGACAGTCCACGGTCCTCGGTCTTCGGTCCCCGGCCAAGGACCAAGGACCAAGGACCAAGGACCAAGGACCTTCTATCTCACCTCGAAGGGGACCATCCGCTCCGTCGCGTATCCCCCGACGCTCGATTGTGCGGCGACGTGCAGGATGTAACTTCCCGCTGACAGATTCTTAAGCGGGATCTGTGTGCTGAATCCGCTCGTGACCGAACGCGCCGAGGCTTCGAGAGCATGCCGATCCTCGGCCTGAAAAACCGTTCGCCCGTCTCGTGCATCCTGCACCGACGTCACCATCGTCACCGCTCGGGCAGCGCCGGCGCCCACGTACACCTCCGTGTATGTGGTCAGCGTCTCTTCAGGACTGAAACGACGCATCGCGATCGGCGCAGCCGGAAGCGCATCCTTCAACAGCGGGTCAGGATTGGATGTCACGAAGGCGTCGGCGCGAGATGACGTCAGGACGACTCCGCTCAATTCGAACAGCGACTTCGCGTAGTCCGGCACCTCGACGTCGTATGGCGCCGTACCAATCGTGCCGCCACTTGCTTCATGCGCCCCTACATGGATCTGATACCGCCCCGGCGGCAGATCCAGTCGCGACAGCAGACGAATGCCTGTACGACTGATGCGATCGCGGGTTGCCGGTTGGAGTCTTAAATTGAACTCCTGCCGATCGCCGGCCTGCACACGGGCGCGCTGGTCCGCGGCAACAATCGACACCTCAATCGTTTCGTTGAAGCGACCGTCGCGCTCTTCGAATTTCAGTGAGGCGCCGTCGATCTCGAGAGCCAGCAACAGCGATCCATTCGAGCCTGTCCCCTTGAAGGCGGCGGCAAACAGCCGCAACGGGAGATCGCCGATCGGTACGGGCTTGCTCAACGCAGCTTTGAGAGCGGGCGAGGTGCCGGCTTTGACTTCGGCCTCGCGAGCCTTGGCGGTTGCGCGCGGATCGGGTGGCATGAAGCCGCGCCGGGCGCGCACGCTCAGCCCGGGCCGCTTGACCCGAACGTCGATCTTCAGGAATTTGCGCGACCATTTCGTCGAATCGCTGTAATACCCAAGGAGGTAGTAGCGGCTGTTGTCGAGCACCACGCGGCCGAGCCCACCGACGACATCGCCGGCATTGACGATCGCCAGTCCTCCTGTCTCTTCGGACAAGGACATCAGGCTCTCTTGCGAGAGCCGCAGCTCGTGAAGTGCCCCGCGGAACGTTCCGTATTCGAGCTGCGGGTAATCAGACCGCACGCCGATGTCGACCAGCTCGCCGAACTGGCTCAATCCGCGCGGATCGATCCCATACACATTCACGTTCGCCCGTTGGGCGGCGGCCACCGCTTGTTGCGCCTCGGCGACGATGGCGGAGGCGGCCTGCGTCAGGGCGAAGGGCTGGTAGATGTCGTAGTCGAGGCCCTCGCTGAAGAGCAGCAGCGCCTTGCGTCGCCCCTGGACGTCGCGCAACCAGTTCGCGACGTTCTCGACGGCCTGCAGCGTACGCCGCGCGTTCAGCCCTCGCTCTGCGTCGTACGGATCCTTGATGGACTCAGCCTTCTCGAGTGCCTCGCGGTTGTGAGTCTGGTCGGGTTGATCGGAGAACGTTGCGTCCGCGTCGATCTGTCGAATGTGAACCGCGAGCTTCTCCGCACCGGCAGAGGGAAGCTTCTGCCCTTGAAACCTGTCGATGGCGGCCTTGATGAGTCGAGGGCTGCTGGTGAGCTCTTGCCCTGATTCCTGGCGTCCGCTCGTGTAGACCACCGCGGCGAGATCGTTGGTGCCGAGATATTGCTGGATGAACCGCCTGGCCGCGTCCCGCACCGCCTGCGTGCGCGTGAACGCCGTGTGCAGGTCGTCGAGCAGGACCACGTAGATGCGCCCATCGAAGGTGTGAGTGGACGAACGCACATCTGACTCGACCGGCTCCGTCGCCCCCGCCGGCGTAGGCGCTCGTTCGATCGGCAGATCGATCAGAGAGAACGCCGCGGGCGTCTGCGGCTTTCCGTCCTCGAGAATCTCGAAGTCGTCTCTCGTCAGGTTTCGCACGAACGCCCCCGTCTCGTCGGTGACGATGGCGTGGACCTCGACGAAGTTGGTTTCAGCCTTGAATGTGACGGAGGGTGACGTCTCGGTGCCGCGTTGTTGCGCAGCACCGAGAGGTACACACATGAAGACCGCGAGCGACAGGATCCCGGTACGGCGCATGAGTCTCCTCCGCGTCCCGTGGAATTGCCCGCCGCGATCCTAGCATCACCAGGCGAGCTCCGCGTTCAACCGGAAGACCCGCGGATTCATATACGTCGTCGGCGACTGCCAGCCCGGTGCGTTCGGTATGAACGTCGGATTGAACGCGAGCGTCACGTTGTTGTTCAGCAGGTTGTAGATGTCCACGCCTGCCGTCAGCCGCTGCCCGCCAAGCCGGATGATTTTCTTCGCCGAAAAGTCCCACTGGTGGATGCGGTCGCCATACAGCTCGCCAGGCGCGAGCAGATTGATGGTGACCGGCGGCGTTGCCGTCAGCGGACGACCGATCTGCGCTGCGGCTGCCGCCAGATCGTCGGCCGTGAGCGTGTAGTTGGCGGCGAGCGAGCCGAGCTGATCGGTCGATACGTTCGGCTTGTTCTGGAACACCGAGCTGACGCTCACGTCGATGCGCGGAATCGTGTACGTCACGAGCGCGTTGAACGACGTCTGCCACGGCGACTCCTGATGACAGAAGGGCATCGTCAGGAGACTGGTGCCGAATCCCACGGTCGCCTCAGGCACCGCCGCGCGAATGGCGCAGAAGTCATTCGTCACCTTGCCTGTGCTCGTGCCGCCCTGGAACGTCACGCCTCTGACGTTGCGGACGTTGAACGTCGCATCCACACCGTTGAAGTTGCGCGTATCGTCGCCGATCTTCTTCGTCGATTGGACCAGCAGATCCGATCGACCGAATACGTTCGGGTTGATGTCGTAGAGCGGGCCAACCGTGTACCCGCCACCGCCAGGGAGCCGCGAATCCCTTGGAGCGGTGATCGTGTACGTGGCCAGATCGCTCGATGCGAGAGCCAGGTTGTCGGTCACGGTGCCTCCGGTCGAGTACATCGTGAACGTCCGGCGGTAGTAGCCGACTTCCACTGAGGCGCGTCCCGTGATCTGTTGCTGCACCGACGCACCGAACGACCAGTCTGACGGCCGTACGCCCCACCCCGAGAACAGCCCCTCGTCGAACCTCGCACCGACCAGTTGGTTTGAGCCGAACTGCTGGTTGTCGATCGGTCCACACTCGCCGTTCTCCAGTGGATTCGTCAGGACGCAGTCGGGTGTGTTGTTGAAGTTCACATCACTCCAGTTGCGAGATACACACGGGTTGCCGATGCCGCCGAAACCGGAGCAGAGTCCGCCACCGAACGGAATTCGCAGTGCCGGATTGGCGTTGTAGGCGAGGTTGCTCACGCTGGCGCCCTGCAGATACTTTCCGAGGTTGACCTTGATCGCGGTCTTGCCGTTGCCGAACAGGTCGTATGAGGCGCCGAAGCGTGGCGTGATGTCGTTGTAGCCGGTCACGCCGTCCGTGCGCGCAAACGTCGCGCCCGGGAAGAATCGGCTCGCAGGTTCGGTTTGCTCAGGAAACCAACTCCACGGGTGGTCGTAGCGCAGCGCGCCCTGAAGCGTCAGGCGATTGATCGTCCACTGATCCTGCGCGTAGAACGACGTCTGCATCGCGCTCGCGTTCACGATGTAGGGGTTGATGTACTGCTGGACCGACAGCGGGAAGAAGTCGAGGCCGGGAAGCGAGATCGCCTGGTATCCCAGGCTCTGGGAGTTGACGTGCATCTCGCGGTTGTCGCTCCAGTAGTTGCCCTGGTAGCCGAACTTCATGCTGTGTGATCCGGTGATGTACGACGCAGACCCCTGCCACGTGGAGCCGCGCGTCCGGTTGTTCAACCAGCTCTGCGAGCGGTATCGCATCGCCGACGTGACGCCTGGCGCAACGGCCTGCGTGAAGTTCACCACCTGCACCAGATCGCGTGTCGGGTTGGGATCGACTTCACGGCCTCCCCACTGGTAGTACGTCGTGCCGAATCCGGCTTCGAGGAGCAGCTTGTTGGTGAGCGGAGAGTTCCAACGCGCCTGTTGAATGCGTTGCGGGCTGAATTCACCGTGACCGTCGGCTTCCGGCGACGTCGGGAAGATGAAGTTCGGCGAGCCAGTCAGCGACGTCGTGCCGGTGCAGTTGCGGCACACCGGCTGTTCGTCCCACGAGAACGTGAACTTGTGGCGTTGCGAGATCTGCCACGTGATGCGGGGTGTGTAGTTCTCCCACGTGCGATCTGAAAACGCCGGCTTGCTCAGATCGGGTGCGTAGGTGAACGCGGTCGCATTGCCCGCGTTCTGGTTGTAGTAGACGTTCAGCGTGTTCTGGCGCTGCCCCTGCCAGCGGAGGCTCATGTAGTACCACAACTTGTCCCGCAGAATCGGGCCCCCGACCGACGTGTTGACGTCATACACGTGATACACGGGATTCGGCAGCGTCGCGCCTCGCGCTTGAAGTTCGGGCGTGAAGTTGTCCGACTGCATACCCTCGGAGAAGCCGGACACGAACGCCAGGCCAGAGAGCTGGTTGCCGCCCTGCTTCGGGACGATGTTCACCGTGAGGCCGGCGGTTTCGAGCTCGCCGAGGCCACCCGAGGTCGTCATCGTCACTTCCGCTGCGTTGCCGATATCGGCGGTGAAGTTCGGTGGCTGGTTGCCGCCCGGCGGATTGCTGATGTTGAGGCCGTCCACGGTCAGGCGCGACTCGACACCGCGGCCACCATGGACCGGGAAGATCGCGAACACCGGGCCGGTGTTGACGTTGTTGTTGTTCGACACGACACCCGGCACGGTGTTGACCAGGTAGCTGTAACTCCGCACGCTCGGCAGCGCTCGCATCGTCTCGTTGTCGAGCGTGACCTCGCGCTTCGTGCTCTGTACGTCGACAACCGGTGTCTCACCGGTCACCGTGATCGTTTCCTGGACGCCGCCGACACGGAGCTCCGCGTCAGCGGTGATCACGCCCGACCCGCTCACGATCTGGTTCTCGCGTTTCACCGTCGCGAAGCCCGCGAGGGTGAACGTGACGGTATAGGTACCAGGCTGAAGATTCTCGATGCGATACCGGCCGGCGCCATCGGTCGTCGCTGTGCGGACTTTCTCGATCAGCGCTGGGCTTGCGGCTTCAACAGTGACACCGGGGAGCACGGCTCCCGTGTTGTCCCTGACGGCGCCAGCGAGCGTGGTCTGTGCCCACACTGTCGCTGGAGCCAAACACAGTAGAGCGAGGAGCCCTATGGCTCTCTGCAAAACGCGCATACGTTCACCTCGACGTGACGATAAAACAACTGAAGTGGCGACGATAGATCCGAGCGCTCTCTGGATCTGATAGGCCAGTAGACTGCGCCTCGAACGCGCGCGGATTAATTGGAGTTAAGAATTCGGAATCGCGTTCGACGTCACGAACGGAGCGCGGCGAAGCTTCCCGACGCGTGCACGATCGTCCCGCCGACGAGCGTCATCACTGACTCGATCTTTCGAATCATCTGATCCGGCACCGTGAGGTAGTCGTGACTGAGGACGGCGAGGTCCGCGTACTTCCCCTCGACAAACGAGCCGACGTGATGATCGTCGAACGAGAACCACGCGGCACCCTCTGTGTAGAGGCGAAGCGCTTCCACTCGCGAGACCTGCTGGCCGGCGTTGGTCAGTGTGCCTGCGAGATTCCGGCCGGTCGTCATGTAGAACAGTGACAGCCACGGGTCGAGTGCGGACACGTTTGTCGAATCGGTTCCAACACCGGCTGGTATTCCAGAATCGACGATCCGGCGGAAGGGCGGGCCGCCGCCGGCCGATAAATACAGCCATGTCTGGGCGCTGGCGCCCGCACCGAGGCGCTTCAGCGCCTCGAGTCGCGCCTCGTCGATACCCTGCAGATGGATGATCGACCAGCGCAGCTTGTCGATCGGATGCTCGCGCGCGATCGACTGAAACGCCTGGAGGTGAAAGTCGTTCTCCTTGATCGTGATCGAGTGCTGCTGAAGCAGCCAGCCGTGCTTCGCGATCATGCGCGCCGTGGGCTCGAACTGTGGCGACATCGTGTCGGTGCCGCCGATGCGCTCGCCAAAGCCGGCCACTCGAAACAGATCGTCGCCGACGGCGCGTCCGCCCTGGCTAAAGTTGTTGAGCACGCGCGTCTCGACGTCCTGCGGTGAATCGGCAGGAAAGAGCGGCCGCATGCGAATCGTGAGCTTGTTCTCACGCCACAGGCGAAGCGCGAGCTCCTGATCGTCGAGGTTGCCGAGGTTGATGACGCCGGTGAGGCCCAGGCTGTTTGCGTGCGCGTTCAGATCGGCCGTGCCACGTAACTTGTCTTCAGGTGTCTGCGCTGCCTGGAGTGCCGCAACGGCTTGAGGCGCTGCGGCGACGACCCCGGTGCTCTCGTCGACCATCACGCCTTTGCTGGCGAAGAACGCGCTGCCGGCGCTGTTCGTGATCGCGCCGGTTCCACCACCGGTGCCGGAGATGTAGACCGCGTGCTTCGGCGCGGCGGCATCCAGTTCCGCTTTCGTCGGCCGGCGTGCTTCAGCGAGCTGCGTGTGGTTCCAGCCGCCGATGCACGTGATGAACTGACCTGGAGGAACCGACCGGGCGCGCTGCGCGATCGCCTCCTGGAGTTCGGCGATCGAGAACGCTCTCTCCACGCGTCGCGCTTCGTAACCTGGATTGACGCCGGCGCGCGTGTAGTGCACGTGCGCGTCGAAGAAGCCCGGGACGACGGTGCGGCCACCGAGGTCGATCTTGCGCGCGTCCCCAGCGACAGTGCCTGGCCTCCCGACGCTGGCAATGCGGCCGTTTCGAATGGTCAGCGTCGTGCCGACCTGTCCGCGCCCGTCCACGAACTTGCCGTTCGTGAGCACGAGATCGACGGGCCTCGCAGCTTGTGCGGCGGCCGCGGCCGGGTGCGTCACGGCGCTGCTGCCGGCCAAGGCTACGGCCCCGGCAGCGGCCCGCTCGAGCAGTTCTCGTCGCGACAGCATCTCTTCCACCGCGCAGTCTAGCTGATGAACTGTTTCAATTCCCAACTCCCAACCAATTGGGAATTGGAGATTGGGATTGGGAGTTGACGCGGATCTCTTATCATCAGCGTCGACAGGATCGTCTCCTCGAACGGCTCATGCGCCGGTCACAGGGCAAGGTCGTGCAAAACACACAATGATTACTCGCCGCGATTTCGGAAAAGCGATCAGCGCGCTGGCTGTTGCAGGCCCTGGTGGAGGCGCGTCTTTAGACCCGCTTGATACAGCGGGCCTGAAGGCCCACCCTTACATGCAGTCATCATCGTCGCGCAGCGCAGATGATCTCTGTGATCTAAGCGCCATCGATCTCGCCGCACGCCTGAAGAAGCGTGACGTCTCCGCGCGAGACGTGATGGCCGCGCACCTGGCTCGAATCGAGCGAATCAATCCAAGGGTGAACGCGGTCGTGACGCTCGTCGCCGAGCGGGCGATGGCGGATGCGGCTCGCGCCGACGAAGCCCTCGCGCGAGGCGGTACGACGGGGCCGCTGCACGGTCTTCCTGTCGCACACAAGGATCTCGTCGACACTGCCGGCATCAGGACAACGCGAGGCTCGCCGTTCTATCGCGACAACGTGCCGACCCGGGATGCGCTCATCGTGTCTCGCATTCGCGCCGCCGGCGCGATCACGCTGGGAAAGACCAACACGCCGGAGTTTGGCGCGGGCTCGCAGACCTTCAACACAGTCTTCGGTGCCACGCGAAATCCGTACGATCTGACCAGGACGTGTGGCGGTAGCAGCGGTGGCGCGGCCGTTGCGCTTGCGTGCGGCATGGTCCCGATTGCTGACGGCAGCGACACCGGTGGATCGCTCCGCAACCCGGCCGCCTTCTGCAACGTCGTCGGCATCCGTCCCTCACCTGGCCGAGTACCGAGCGAATCCGGATCGTGGTCGGCGCTCGCGGTGTCTGGACCGATGGCTCGTTCCGTCGCCGACGTCGCGCTGTTCCTCAGCACGATCGCCGGGCCCGATCCGCGAAGCCCGCTCTCGATCCAGGAGGACGGCGCACGCTTTCGCGCGCCGCTCGGTCGCTCGTTCAAGGGCGTTCGCGTTGCGTGGTGGAAGGGACTCGGTGGAATTCCTTTCGAGCCAGAGATTCGACGGGTCGTTGACGCCAATCGCCGCGTGTTCGAAGACCTCGGTTGCGTCGTCGAGGAGGCCGAGCCTGATTTCAAGGGAATGGACGAGGCGTTCAAAGTCCTGAGATACACGTCCAACTACTCGCAGTACGCACCGCTCGTCCGCGAACGCCCCGAGTGGGTGAAGGACACGATCAAATTTGAAGTGGCGCAGGCCGAGCGGCTGACAGCCGCTGACGTCGGACGGGCGCAGACGAGACAGGCGCAGGCACACGAGCAGAGCCGTCAATTCTTCGAGAAGTACGAGTACTTCATCCTGCCCGTGACTCAGGTTGTGCCGTTCGACGTGACGACGCCGTACCCGACGGAGATTGCCGGGACGCCGATGGGTGACTATCTCGACTGGATGCGATCGTGCTGGTACATCAGCTTCATGAGTAACCCGGCGATGTCGGTGCCAGCAGGATTCACGGCGACTGGATTACCGGTTGGCATTCAGATCGTTGGCCGGCACCACGACGAGTGGAGCGTGCTGCAGATCGCACACGCGTTCGAGCAGGCGACGAAGCACGGGTCGCGCCGTCCAGTTCTGAGCTAGCGGCAGACGTTCACACGGGATCCGCTGCCTGCGTTATGGACGAATCGTCACCGTCTTGATGGTGATCGGCGAAACGGGCTTGCTCATCGCACCGTCCGCGCCCATCGTCGTCGGCGTGTCGGCGATCGCATCGACGGTCTCGATCCCGGACGTGACTCTCGCGAAGATGACGTAGTTTGGCGCCAGTGGATAGTCCTGGTGCATGATGAAGAACTGACTGCCGTTCGTGTTCGGACCGGAGTTCGCCATGGCCACCAGACCGCGGCGATACCCGTCACGGTAAAGTGGCGAGTCCACGTTGATCTCGTCGGCGAAGGGTTCGCCCCACGCGCTCTCACCGCCGGTGCCATCGCCCGCCGGATCGCCGCCCTGGATCATGAATCCCTTCACGACGCGGTGGAACGTCACGCCGTCGTAGTAGCCGTGCTCGGCCAGCAGCCTGAAGTTCTCGACGGCTCTTGGCGCGTCAGACGGGAGGAACTCAATCGCGATTGGCCCCTTGTTCGTTTCGATGACGCCGTGTGCACCGCCGGAGCTCTTGGCACCAGCAGGGACCTTGGCGTTGCCCGAGGAGGCGGCGTTGCACGCGCCGAGGGGAACGATCACGCAGATGGCGAGCACGAGTCGAATCGATTTAGTCATATGAAACAACAGACGATGAATGGGCACGTGACGAGAATAGGTGATTATGCGATCTGAAGCGAGCCTGGCTCGCGCCGTGTCGTTCCCTCGTGTCATCAACATTGAGGATCTCAGGCGCCTCGCGCACAAGCGCCTGCCTGCGGTCGTCTTCGCTTACATCGACGGCGGGGCAGAGGACGAGGTCACGCTTCGTGAGAATGTGAACGCCTTTCGCGAAGTCACGTTTCGCCCGCGCCAGTGTGTCGCGGTCCCGAAATGCGATCTGCGCACGACGGTTCTCGGGACCGAGCTCGCGCTGCCTTTCATGCTCGCCCCCGTCGGCTTCTGCCGCATGTTCTATCCACAGGGCGAGGTCTACGCCGCTCGCGAAGCGGGCGCGGCCGGCACGGGCTACATCCTGTCTACGTTCTCCGGGTGCCGGCTGGAAGATGTTCGCCAGGGTGCCAGCGGTCCGCTCTGGTATCAGCTCTATGTGCCTGGCGGTCGTGCGATTGCCGAGGCGACGATCGCGCGCGCGAAAGCGGCGGGCTACACGGCGTTGGTCGTGACGATCGATACGCCGGTCGCAGGCATGCGCGAGCGCGACTTCCGGTACGGCGTGAGGCATCTGCTGCAGGGCAAGTTCTGGGCGAGCGTGCCGCACGCCGGTCAGTTCATCACGCGTCCGCGGTGGGTGATGGACTTCATCGCGGACGGCGCACCGAGAGTGTTCCCGAACGTCGAGCTGCCCGATGTCGGCGCGATGCCGTGCAGCGACGTCGGTGCGTTGCTCGAGCAGACGATCGTGACGTGGGACGACCTGCGGTGGATGCACACCGCGTGGAAGGGGCCGATCATCGTCAAGGGTGTGCACACGGGAGACGATGCCCGTCGCGCGATCGATGCCGGCGCCAGCGCCGTGATCGTGTCCAATCATGGTGGGCGTCAGCTCGATGGCGTCCCCGCATCGCTCCGCTCACTGCCCGAGGTGATTGAGGCAGTGAACAACCAGATCGAAGTGTTGGTCGATGGCGGCATCCGTCGAGGCGGCGACATCGTCAAGGCCCTGTGTCTCGGCGCGCGCGCCGTACTGATCGGACGTGCTTACGCGTACGGGTTGGGAGCGGCTGGTGGGCCCGGCGTCGCGCGTGCGATCGAGATCCTGCGCACCGATCTGGTGCGAACGATGCGCCTGCTAGGGTGTGACGCGATCGGGAAACTCGATCGCTCGTACGTCGATATGCCTACTTCGTGGCATCGCCTCCATCAACCATGACGTTCTCGACGACTCCGGCACCGTCGCGGCGAAACGCTGCCGCTGCCTGATACTCGGGTGACTCGAAGCAGGCGACACCCTGCTCGAGCGTCGGGAACTCGATGACGACGAAGCGGTGGAAGTCGTGCGGCCCCTCGTTGATCTTGTAGCGCCCGCCGCGCGCAAGGACTTTGCCGCCGTGCTTGGCGATGATCGCTGGAACGAGGTCGGTGTACTTCTTGTACTGAACCGGATCGTTGATCTTTGCGCGTGCAACCCAATAGGCGGCCATTCAATGTCTCCAGGCGGGGCGTAGGGCGGGTCTTGCTTTCGAGACACGCCGGGTCCACAGAGCAGGACCCGGCCTACGGCTTCATAGCTATGGTTTTGACTCGTAAACGATTCGCCCGCCGACGATGGTCATCACGGGCGAGATGTCTTTGATCTGCTCGGCAGGAATCGTCAGGTAGTCTCGGTCGAGGACCACGAGATCCGCGAGCCGTCCCGCCTGAATCGATCCGAGGTTGTTCTCCTGGAACACCAGGAACGCATTGCGTCGCGTGTGCGCGATGAGCGCGTCTTCGCGGCTGATCGGCTGGCGCAGTGCTTTCGTTCCGCCGACCATCTTGCCGGTCACGGCCCAGTACAACGTCGTGAACGGCAGGATCTGGTTCGCGCGGCTGCCGTCGCTGCCGAAGCCCCAGACGATGCCGCTCTTCTGAATCGTGTCGAGCGGCGCCATGTCGTACGCCGCGTCGCCGAACACGCGCTGGTTGATCCCGCCGTTGATCACGCCCCACGGATGGACGGCGGCGTACATGCCCAGCTCTCGCATGCGGGCGAGCTGCGTCGCGTTGAGCTGATTGACGTGCGCCAGCACCCAGCGCAGGTTCTTGATCGGGTACTGCTTGTTGATCGCTTCGATCTGATCGAGGAAGCCGTCGATCGTGTCGGTCAGGTTGGCGTGGACGTGCAGGGGCAGCCGGTCCTTCGCGATCTCGGTTGCGATCTTGCGCCACAGCGCCAGTTGCTCCGGCTTCGGATCGGACTTCTTGATGAACATCGGATCGTGCAGCGGACCGTAGACGCTCTCTCCGTAGAAGATGTCGTCGACGTAGTTGTCGCCCTGGAACAGCTTCATCTCGGCGATACGCGGCAGGGCGCGATCGATCTGTTCCGCCGTGTTGCCCATGCCCACACCGTTGATGCAGTAGGTGCGGACGTTGAGTTTGTCCTCGGCTGCCCACTTCTTGTAGAGCCCAATCAGATCGGCATCGCAGCCCGCTACGCCGAACGCCGTCAGGCCGGCGCGATTGAGGTCCTTGATCATGCTGAGCGTGCTGGCCTCGACGGCCGCCGGTGATGCCTGCGGGAGCTTCCCGACGAGTGCGCGGAAACCCGCTTCGGTGACCCGGCCTGTCGGGTGGCCCGCGCTGTCGCGCACGATTGAATCGCTGGCCGGGGTCTTGTCGTCGATGCCCATCGCCTGCAGCCCGCGGCTATTGAGGTACGCCTCGTAGTACGAGGCCTGCAGGAAGACGGGATTGTTCGGGACGACCTTGTCGAGCTCTTCACGCGTGAACGGACGCGGATCGTCTGCGAACTGCTCGACCGCCCATCCGCCAAGGTTGTAGATCCATTCGCCCGGCGCGACCACCTTCGCGCGGGCACGCAGCTTCTCGAGCGCTGCGGCTCGCGACCCGACGCCATCCCATCGCACCTCCCACTGCCACGTCGTTCCAGCGCGCGTGAGGTGCATGTGGTTGTCGATCAGTCCAGGGATGACCGCACGTCCGCGCAGGTCGATGCGACGTGTGGCCGGCGATGCCAGCTTCCCGACCTCGGCATCGCTGCCGACGGCGACGATGCGATCGCCGCGGATGGCGACGGCCTGGGCGATCGAGAACCGCTCGTCGACGGTGATGATTTTTCCGTTCGAGAGGATCACGTCAGGCGCCGGCTGCTGAGCAGGCAGTATGGCGACGGCACTCGCCAGGGCGAGTGCAACAAGGATTGCCGACCGTCTCATGTGTCCTCCGGCCATTACGGCTGCCCAAATCTATGGCTATTTACATCGCATGACAACCCCTCGTGCCTCCCCTGACAATCCCTCTTGCAGCGGTTGACAACCCCTCCACTGCGGCGATAATCGGTGCCTGTCAGCGCAGCGCACTCTTACAAGAGTTCTGGAGACCAGCATGAAAGCCCTCCGATTACTAATCGTGGCGATGGTCGTGATGAACACGCCGATCGCCGCACAATGGCTGAAACATCCAACGCCAGACATTCCGCGGACGGCGGACGGCAAGCCCGACATGTCGGCGCCGACACCTCGTCAGGCGAATGGCAAGCCGGTCCTTGCCGGCCTGTGGCGTCCCGCCCCGGGCATCGTCGGCGACATGACTCGTGGCATCAAGAGCGGAGAGATCGTGCCGTTCCAGCCATGGGCCGAGGCCGTCTTCAAGGAGCGCCGCGCGAACGATAGTCGCGACGATCCGACGGCGAAGTGCATCGTGGGCGGCGTGCCGCGATCGGATTTCGTCGGTTACCCGTTCAAGATTCTCGAACGGCCGGACATGGTGGTGATCATGTACGAGGCGGTGCACGCCTACCGGCAGATCTTCACCGACGGGCGCACGCTGCCGAAGGATCCCAATCCCGCGTGGTTCGGGTATTCGGTCGGGCGCTGGGACGGAGACGCGTTCGTCGTCGAGTCGAGTGGCTTCAACGACAACGTGTGGCTCGACAACGCCGGCCGCCCGGCGACGGAGCAGTTGAAGGTCACCGAGCGCTTCGTGCGGAAGAACTTCGGTCAGATGGAGATTCAAGTCACGATCGACGACCCGAAGACCTACACCAGGCCGTGGTCGGTGACGCAGCAGCTCGCGTATCAGCCCGACACGGAGTTGCTGGAGTACATCTGCAACGAGAACAACAAGTACTTCGAGATCATCCCCAAGTCGACGGAGCGAGATACGCGATGAGAAGAGCAATGAATGGCGTCTGGGTCGCGATTGCGCTCGTCGGTCTCGCGACCGCTGCGCCAACGGCGCAGTGGCTCAAGCAGCCCACACCAGGCATTCCACGCACGGCTGACGGCAAGCCGAACCTCTCGGCGCCGGCGCCGCGCATGCCGGACGGGAAGCCGGATCTGTCCGGTCTCTGGCAGCCGGCTGCGATCCTGATCGGCGACCTCGCCGCAAACCTTCCTCCCGGGTCCGTACCGTTCCAGCCCTGGGCCGAGAAGCTATACAAGGAGCGTCGTGCCAACGATGGCCGCGACGACCCCACGGCCAGCTGCATCGTCGGCGGCGTACCGCGGTCGGACGCGGTGCCGTATCCGTTCAAGGTCCTGCAGGAGAAGAACCTGGTCGTGATCCTGTACGAGGCCGTGCATTCGTACCGGCAGATCTTCGCGGATGGCCGGTCGCTCCCGGAGGACATGAACCCCTCGTGGTTCGGATACTCAGTCGGCCGCTGGGACAAGGACACGTTCGTCGTCGAGACCGCGGGTTTCAACGACAAGGGGTGGCTCGACAACTGGGGCAAGCCGGCAACCGACAAGCTGCGCGTGACCGAGAAGTTCGTGCGTAAGGACTTCGGGCACATGGACATCCTGATCACGATCGATGATCCGGGGGCTTACACAAAGCCGTGGGATGTCGTGCTGCCGTTGATTCTCCGGCCGGACACCGAGCTGCTCGAATACATCTGCAACGAGAACAACAAGTACTTCGAGATCCTTCCGAAGAACGAGAAACCGTAGGCCGGGTCCTGTTCTTTGGACCCGGCGGCGGGTCTACAAATCAAGACCCGCCCTACGAAATTCATAGGAGCCCGCGATGCGTACTGTGATTGTCTTCGTAGCTGGCCTTGCGATCGGGACGGCGATGTCACCGCTCCTGGCGCAGGGAGACCAGCTGCCCATCAACAACATGAACCACGTGGCGATTGCCTACGACAACTTCGACGAGGCGTTCGACTTCTACACGAAGAAGATGGGCTTCAAGGAAGGGTTCACGGTGAGGAACGCGCAAGGCCAGCCAGCGCTCTCCTACATCCAGGTGAGCCGCGACACCTTCATCGAGATTCAGCCTGCCAACGCGAATCGCAAGGCCGGGCTCAATCACTACGGGCTGCACGTTGCCGACCTGAAGGCGTACGTCGCGCAGTTGAAGCAGCGCGGCGTCATGGTGGACGAGGTTCGGGAAAGGCCTGACGATTCGTCGGTTGCGAATGCCACGGATCCCGCGGGTGTGCGGATCGAGATGTTCCAGTTCGGGCCGGGTTCAGCGCAGGGCAAAGCGATCGCAGCCTGGAAGTAACCGTGGTCCGCGGTCCTCGGTCTTCAGTCCTCGGTCCACGGCCCTCAGTCCTCGGTATTGGGGCCGTGATTGCCACGCTGGTGGGCATCTCGATGCTCACCAGCGCTCAAGCTCCTGACATCCTTGCTACTTCAGCCCGCGCGATGGGCGCTACGAGCCTTGAGTCCATTCAGTACTCAGGTTCCGGCTCGAGCTTCACCGTGGGCCAGGCGCCAGGCCCAGGCGCGCCATGGCCGCGTTTCGAGTTGGCGAAGTACGTCGCCACGATCAACTACGCCGCACCGGTAATGCGGGAAGAGACCGTTCGCCGCGACGTGGACTTTCCACCTCGCGGCGGCGGCGCAGGTCCCTTCATCCCGGCAACGGGGCAGGGCGGCATGCGCCCGATCCCTGGCGACGTGATTCAGAACGCCGTCCGCGACGGTCGCAACGACGCGGGGCTCGTCCAGATCTCGATGACGCCTCACGGATTCCTGAAGCTCGCCGCGACCCGGAATGCTCGCGTCGACGGCCGTTCAGTGACGATGACCATCGGGAAGTACAGCGTGAGCGGGGTCATCAACGAGCAGAACCTGGTCGAAAGCGTCGAGACGCGACTCGCCAACAACGTGCTCGGAGATGTCGCCGTCAGGACCGTCTTCTCCGGCTACAAGGACTACGGTGGCGTGAAGTTCCCGTCCCATGTCGTCCAGACGCAAGGCGGCCATCCTACGCTCGATCTCAACGTGAGCGACGTTCAGCCGAACAGCGCCATGGCGCGTGCGCTGAGCCTCCCAACCTCACCACCCGCCGCACCGCCGTCGTCCGTCAAGACCGAACTTCAGAAGATCGCCGATGGCGTCTGGTTCCTCGACGGCGGCGCGCCGATGAGCGTCCTCGTGGAGTTCAGCGATCACGTCGTCATCATCGAGGGGCCGCAGAACGACGAGCGCACTGAGGCGACGATTGCTGCGGTCAAGCAGCTCCTGCCGTCGAAGCCGATTCGGTACGTGGTCAACACGCACCAGCACTTCGATCACTCCGGTGGAATTCGAGCCTACGTTGCGGCAGGTATTCCAGTCGTGACGCACGAGAAGAACAAGCCGTATTGGGAGCGCGTCCTCAAGAATCCGTTCACGCTCGAGCCCGATCGCCTTGCGCGAGCGAGCCGTGCTCCGACGATCGAAACGGTGGGAGAGAAGCGAGTCCTGAGCGACAGCTCCATGGCGCTGGAGCTTCACCACCTGAAGGGAAATCTGCACGACGAGACGCTGCTGGTCGCCTATCTTCCGAAGCAGAAGCTGCTCGTCCAGGCCGATGCGTTTCATCCGCGGCCCGGCGCCAAGCCGCTCGCCGCGCCTCCGCCGTTCACGGTCAATCTTGTCGAGAACATCCGCAGGCTGAAGCTGGACGTCGAGCGGGTCGTGCACCTGCACGGTGGCATCGACTCGATGGCGACCGTCACCGTAGCGGCGGGCCTTTAGGCCCGCCGTCCCCCGATCGCTACGGCGCGACGATGCGGAGAGCAGGGAAGTAGGCGCGATAGCGCTTCGCATCGCGGGTCAGCAGCGTCAGGCCCGCGAGCGCCGCGTGGGCACCGATGTAGAAGTCCGGCATCGGCGTCGGACGCGAGCCACCGCGCTTTCGGTACTTCAAGAAACACTGTCCGGTCAGAAACGCGGCCTCAAATGGAAGAGGCAAGCGCCGGTAGTAGCTTTCAGGCAGCGCGTCATCGAGATCCTCTATCCGCTCGAAGCGCACCGACACTTCCGCGTAGATGATGGGGTTGATCGCGAGGGGGCCCGTGCGAGCGGCGTCCGCGAGCATCGCTGCGGACCAGTCCCCCCATTCGGCATCGTCGGTGAGGACATCCAGGATGACGTTGCTGTCCACGAGAGTTCCCGTCACGTCAGCCTCGCGTCAGCTTCATGATCTGGTCGGTCGTGATGCGCCGCGTGCCCCTGCCGCGCATGTGCGCGATGAGCGCGTGGCCGCGATCCGGCCGGTTGGGCGTAGACGCCCGCTTCATCCGCACCGCGTCGCGGTCGATCTCGAACTCGACTTCGGTATTCGGTAGCAGACCCAGCTTTTCCCGGATCTCCATCGGGATCGTGACCTGTCCCTTGCTCGTGATCCTCACGGTAATACTCCCATAAGTAAGAGTATTACTGAGCCGGCGAACTGTCAAAACAGGACGTTGTAGTTTTCGGCTCGCGTTCTCGCCTATGGAGGCGAGGGCGGGGATGGCACGACGGCCAACGCCCATCCGCTGTCGTCTTCAACCGTCGGCATGGGAGCGTTATGAAAATCAACCAGCGTCACGTCCGCCTCGCGGCGTTCTCGATCGCGATGGCACTCCTGCTCCAGATCGCACCTGTCCTGGCGGAACGCCCGTCCGACCGCAACAGGTCCGTCACCGTCACCTTCACGAAATGGGTGACGGGGCCTGTGTTCGTCCCCGACTACTTTGGAATCACGGAGGGGCACGGTCTCATGGTGGGCTACACCGGAGGTGACATCCCTGGCAAATTCGTCGGAGAGGTAATCCAGGGGCAACGGAGCGCGAACCCGGCCCTGAAAGCGGGCATCAACAAGCTCGAGGCGATCTACGAGGTCCAGGACCTCCAGGGGAATCATGTGTTTACCGCGCTCATCCACGGCGGAACAAACCGAGTGACGGGGAACGCCCTGTTGGACGGAGTCGTTCTGGCGGGGTGGCGCACCGGCGCAACCGTGCACGTGGAGTTTCGAACCCTGACCGGCTGCGTGGGCGCACCGACCCCCACGACGACGTGCTTCGAGGGCACCATTCAGGTCGGGCGATCCCCGAAGGGGGACGACTAGCCGATTTGCTCGCTGGGTTGCTCGACGCAACCCGGCGGGTCAACGCACGCGCGCCTTTGCTTTCAACTCCTCGAACCAGTTGAGAACGACGATCATGCTGGCCGGCGTCGCGTTCGGATCGTGGATCGCGCTTTCCTTGATCATGAGAAACCGCTGGCCGTCTGCCGACACGTCGTAGTGGCGGGAGGGATTTGACTCGACATATTTCGCGTCGAATACCGTCACTGGGCTGCCAGAGTTGAACGTCGGCCCGGATGTACTGACGCGCACACTGGTCAGCGTATTCGATTCATCGAGGTAGAACAGTTCGCGGCCGTTCCGCGCCCACGCGGGACGCGTCCCTCCGGCCGTCGAAACCTGCCAGCGGCCGCTGTCTACGCGCGGGAACGGTCGCACGTACACCTCCGCGCGGCCTGACTCATCTGACTCGTACGCGAGATAACGGCCGTTCGGCGAGAAATCGGCGAAGTGCCCCTCGAACCGGGACGTGGCTAACTGCCCGGTCGGCCAGGGGCCACACGGCGCTCGGCCAGAGCCTGGCTGTGTCACACGGTGCGTCAACGGAAAAAAGACGACGTCAGAGGGCGACTTCGGCACGAGCTCAAAGCCGACGACGCACGTCCCGTCCGGTGTGATCGACGTCGGCCATTGCGGGGTCACGCTCGTCTCGAGTCGCTCCGCGAGTCCAGTGCCGTCGGCGGCCTGCTTATACACGTTCGGCACACCTGCGCGGGAGGACTCGTAGATGATTTGCCGGCCATCGGGCGTCCAGACCGACATCCCGTCGCCGCTCGTATCGAACGTCAGCCGCCGGAGCGTCTCCCTCGCGAAATCCCAGATCCAGATGTCAGCGTTCTGATCGTAGACTTCAACCGCCAGGCGGGTCCCGTCCGGCGACAGGCGCGGAGTGCCATACGCGCGGAGCGGCGCCTTGATCTGTTCCTCGTGTCCCTTCCGATCGACCCAGACCAGCGAGCGCGGCGTCGTCTGCGCCACCGTCCCGCCCGGCATATAGACGAGTGTGCCCGTCAGCGACACAGCGTAGTTGGCCGCTCCGGCCGGCTTCGTCATCACGTGTTCGACAAGCGTCACAGGCTCGCCGATCACTTCGAGCCTGGTGGCATCGAACTGAATTGCACGTAGCGTTGTGCCCGTTGCGTAAGTCAGGTACCCGACGTCCTGTCCTGAGCCTGTGGCTCTCGACACCCTGACATATTCCGGCTGGCTGCCGCTGACGAGCGTCTTGAGATGTCCGGTCGCCACATCAACGACCGCCACTTGCGGATTGTTCGTCTGGCTTGCTGCCGCAATCGTGAACAGCACGGCGTGGCCACCTGGTAATGCCGATGGCAAGCCATGGTCGCCCTGACGCTGCGCTGCGTCGGGCTTTGTCAGCAGTGCCGGTTGCCCGCCGTCAGCTGACACGCGCCAGAGGCCAGTGCCAGGGTCGTCGGTCGCGAACACGATGGTGTTGTCATCGCCCCAGCTCGCGCCGAGCGGTCCACCGGTCACGGGGCCGAGCACGACGGGAGGTCCACCCCTGATCGACACCTTCTTGAGTTCCGCGTTCTCGAAGAACCCGATCCACTGACTGTCTGGAGAAAAGAATGGCGCGTAGGCGTAGGTAATATCCGCGAGCGGCCGTGCGTCGAGTTGATCGATCGCCCGCACCATCAGAGGAGTGCCGGCGCTGTTGGTTCCTCCGAAGCGGTACACGAGGTACCGGCCGTCGGGTGAGAGGGCGACGTCACGGGCTGGGCCTGACGCATTGACCGGCTGCCCTGGCGGGGACACGATCGCAAAGCGTGACGGGAGTGCGGGTGCCTGCGGTGAAGGGCGTACCAGGATCCACACTGCAAGAGCCGTCAGCAGAGCGACGCTCGCCAACGCAGCGACCGCTTTCAGTGAGACGCGGCTGAACGACGATGATGCAGGTACAACGTTCTCGGTGGCCGGAGATGCGATCGCGTCGTCGATCTCGATCCGGGCAACAGCGGCCGAATCGAGCCGTCGTGTGCGGTCTTTCTCCAGACAGCGGCGGAGCAGCCTGCGAATCGGTGCTGGAGTCTCGGCGGGCAACGCGGTCAGATCCGGCTCTGCGCGCCGCACCGACTCGAGCACCTCGGTGTCCGTCTCCCCGGTGAAGACTGGCCGCCCGGTCAGTATCTCCAGCAGGACCACACCAAACGCCCAGAGGTCGCTGCGTGAGTCGGCCGCCCGGCCGGCGGCTTGCTCCGGGCTCATGTAGGCCAGCGTGCCGAGGATCATGCCGGCGCGTGTGGCCGGTGTGGTCCGTGAATGTGTCGCTCCTGACCCAGCGGCCGATCCGCCTGGCCCTTCAGATCCTCCCGATGATGCGAACTTCGCGAGGCCGAAGTCGAGCACCTTCACGACATCGTCTGGCGAGATCTTGATGTTGGCAGGTTTCAGATCGCGGTGGATGATGCCGCGCTCGTGCGCCGCGTTGAGCGCCTCCGCGATCTGGCGCGCGATGACGAGCGCCCTGGCCAGCGGCAGAGGGCCCTTCGCAAGCCGCTCGGCCAGTGTCTCGCCCTCGACGAGCTCGAGCACCAGGCCTGGGCAGCCGTCCACGTCCTCGAGCCCGTAAATCGCACCGATGTGCGGGTGATTGAGCGCTGCCAGCACTCTCGCTTCGCTCTCGATACGCGCACGGCGATCCCTGTCGCCCAAGTGGTGCGGCGGCAGGACCTTGATCGCGACTTCGCGACCGAGTTGCTCATCGCGGGCGCGATAGACCTCGCCCATGCCACCAGACCCGATGGGCGCGAGGACGGTATAGGGTCCAAACTGTTTGCCGATCAGCGGCCGCACGTCCCCTATGTCGCCGGCCAGGCCGGCTCCGGCGAACGCTGGCGTTTCCAGGAACGTACTCGCGGTGCCTTCGTGTGCCAGCAACGACGCGACCTCATCGCGGAGCGAGTCGTCGCCGGCGCACAGCTCCGCCAGCGCACGTGCCCATTCGGACTCGGGCCTCGCCACGATGTCGCCGTAGATGCGCTCGATCTGTTGCCAGCGCTCAGGCATCCATTCGCTCGGAACAGGGCTTCCTGGAACGGTGCCTATCTTACTCGTGCGGCCCTATCGTCGACTGAGCTCGCGCAGGAGCCATACCTTGGCCAGCCGCCAGTCACGCATGACCGTGCCTGGCGATACGTGCAGGGCGTCTGCCGTCTCCTCGACGCTCAGCCCGCCGAAATATCGCATCTCGACGACCTGACCTTTTCGGGGATCGACTTCTGCCAAGGCATTCAACGCGTCGTCGAGTTCCACGAGATCCCGATGCGGCTCAGTGGATACGACCAACGCCTCGTCCAGCGACGCCATCTGTGCACCGCCGCCGCGTTTGTTGAACTTGCGGGCGCGCGCAGCATCGACCAGCACTCTGCGCATGACGCGTGCCGCCATCGCGAAGAAGTGTTGCCGGTCCTGCCACTGAATACGCTTGATGTCGATCAGGCGCAGGTACGCTTCGTTGACGAGTGCCGTTGGCTGAAGCGTGTGCCCATCACGCTCTCGACCCATGCGTTGGCGTGCGATGCGCCGCAGTTCCTCGTGGACGAGGGGAACGAGCTGGTCGAAGGCGGCCTGGTCGCCGCCGCCCCACGCCAGCAGCAAGGCAGTGGGACGATCGGCCACGTTACTTCGCGCTCGCCTTTGCGAAGTCACCCGCCTTCACGAAACTGATCTTCGCGAGCGCGATGTGCTTCACCAGCGCGGCCTTGATTTCAGCCGGCGTCAAGCTGGCGACGATCGATTCGAGCTCCGCATCCCAGGAGAGCGTGCGGTTGATGTACGACACGGTGTTGAGCCGGTTGGCAAGCGAGGGATCCTGCGCCCGCGTGACCTGGTTCGACTGCAGCCAGCCAGCCTTCGCCGCCTTCACCTCATCGTCCGTGAACCCGTCGGCGAGCGCTCGCGTCAGCTCCTCCTTCACCGCGGTTTCGAGGCGCGCGGCGTTCTGCGGCGCGTAGATCGCGGTGATGGTGAAGGTGCCCGTGCGATCGAGAGAGCTCGCCTGGAACTGCGACGAGATCCCGTAGCTGAGTCCATCCTTCTGGCGCACGCGTGTCGCGAGCCGCGAATTCAGGAACCCGCCGCCGAGCATGTAGTTTCCGAGCACGAGCGCGGCGTAGTCGGGGTCGGTGTCCTGAACGTTGAGATTGATGCCGGCCGTGAAAATGGCATTCGCCTTGTCCGGCGTCTCGAGCGACGTGTTGATCGCCGCGACATCCCGATAGGTGTCCCCCACGCGGGTGAACGGCCGGGGCGACTTCCACGATCCGAAGAGCTCGGAGGCCAGCTTCGAGATCTCGGGGGCGTCGAAGTCTCCGACGACGGCCAGCTCGCCGTTCGAGGCGCCGTAGAAGTCCGTGTAGAACTTCTTCGCCTCATCGAGCGTGACGGCTTTGACGTCGGCGATCGACTCGTCGATCGTCGACACGTAGCGAACGTCGCCCTTCGCGTATGGACGCAGGTGTCGCTGCAGTTCGAGCTGCCCGAGCACCTGCGGCTCGCTCTTGGCCTGCTCGAGACCGGCAAGCCGCTGCTGTCTGAGTTGCTCGAACTCGTCGGCAGGGAACGCCGGCTGCCGGAGGATTTCAGCCGCGAGGCGGAGCACTGCAGGCAGATTCTCGCGCGTGGTTTCGATCTGTGCCCCCGCGTTGGTTGTGCCACCGAAGATGTTGAGACGCGCTTTCAGTCGATCGATCTCGTCCTGAATCTGCTGGCGCGTGTGCTTCACGCTGCCGCGCATCAGCATGGCGCCGGCAAACTGGCCGGCCATGCTGCGATTCATGAGGCTCTTCTCGTCGCCAAATCGCAGCACCAGGTTGGCCACGACAGTGTCGCCTCGCGTCTGCTTGGTGAGCAGCGACACCTTGAGGCCGCCGACCGGAGACCGCGCGGTGCGCGACTCGATGTTCTTCGGTGACGGATCGAAGGCTTCGCCCGCAGCGACGACAGCGCCACCCTTATAGTCCTTGAGCAACGAGACGAGATCCGGCTTCGCAGGGATCTCTACTCGCTCTGGCTGCGGCGTCGGGATGAACATGCCGACGGTGCGATTGCTTGGCTTGAAGTATTTCGCCGCGACTCGCTTTGCATCGTCGGCCGTCACGGCGCGGAGACGGTCGCGGTGCAGGAAGAGCAGGCGCCAGTCGCCCATGCCGATCCATTCGCTCAGCTGCAGCCCCACGCGATCCGACGAGTTCAGCTCCAGCTCGATCTGCGTCAGGAGGTTCTGACGCGCCCGCTCCAGTTCTTCGGAAGTGGGTGGATTGGTCGCGATGGCTTCGACGATCTTCAGGAGGCCGTCCCGGGCAGCGTCGAGGGATTGATCCTGCCGCACCTGCGCAGCGAAGTACGCGGTGCCGGGATCGTACAGCTGGAAATCTCCACCGAACACCTGGCTGGCCTGCTTGGTCTCGACTAATCCCTTGTGGAGCCGGCCGGCCGGCGTGTCACCGAGCGTGAGCACGACGAGATCGAGCGCGGCGAAATCGGCGTCAGAACCCGACGGCACGTGGTACGCGGACATCACCCACTGCACGTCGCCAACGCGACGTATCGTGACCGAACGTTCGCCGTCCTGGGTGGGCTCCTGGGTGTAGAAGCCGGGAATCGTGCGCGTCGGCTTCGGAATCGCGCCGAAGTACTGCGCGATGAGCGCGAGCGTCTTTGGCTCGTCGAACTTGCCCGCGACGAGGAGCACCGCGTTGTCGGGCTGATAGTAGGTCCGGTAGAACGCCTGCAGTCGATCGATCGGCACGTTCTCGAGATCCGAGCGCGAGCCAATCGTGGACTTGCCGTAGTTGTGCCAGAGATAGGCGGCGGAGAGCACGCGCTCCAGCAACACATTGGTCGGACTGTTCTCACCCGACTCGAGCTCGTTCCGCACGACGGTCATCTCGCTGTCGAGATCCGCTTTGGCGATGAACGAGTTGACCATCCGATCCGACTCGAGATCGAGCGCCCAGCGCAGGTTCTCGTCCGTGGCGGCGAAGGTCTCGAAGTAGTTCGTCCGATCGAACCAGGTGGAGCCATTGGGCCGGGACCCGTGCTCGGTCAGCTCCTGCGGGATGTTGCGGTGCTTTGGCGACCCTTTGAACACGAGATGCTCGAGCAGGTGCGCCATCCCGGTTTCGCCGTAGCCCTCATGGCGCGAGCCGACCTTGTACGTCACGTTGACCGTGATGGTCTGCTTCGACTGATCCGGAAAGAGCAGGATCTGGAGGCCGTTCGCCAGCCGGTACTCTGTGATGCCTTCGACCGACGTGATTCGCTCCACGCCAGCGGGCAGGTTCTGCGCCGCTGCTGGTTGTGCGGCGGGTGCCGCCTGACCGGCGTGCACGAACGCGGGTGCGAAGGCAGTGAGGACGCACGCCAGGAGGACGGCATGGATGCTGCGTTTCATCGAGTACTCTCCCTGTCAGGAAAACGAGTCTACTGCAAGCGGCGAACGCCGGGCTCCCGGTTTTCCGCGTTGTATAAGACACTCGTCACTCGAATGCGTGCGCTCATCCCGCTGACGCTGTCTATCGTCACCTTGCTCGCCGCGTGCGGCGCAAAGAGCGAGCCGACACCTCCGCCGCAACAGGAGTGGTTCGTCGATCGCGCCAAGGAGACGGGCCTCGATTTCGTGCACGTCAACGGCATGTCGGGGAAGCTCTACGTGCCCGAGGTTCTCGGCCCCGGCGTTGCGCTCTTCGACTACGACAACGATGGGGATCTCGATGTCTTCCTGACCCAGGGCGGCTTTCTCTCGGGTCCCGGATCCCGGATCCCGGGGCCCGAGTCTGGTGGCCGGCTCTTTCGAAACGACCTGACCGTCAATACCGACGGCCGGCGCACGTTGCGCTTCACCGACGTGACTACCCAAAGCGGCATCGTCACGCAGGGTTACGGCATGGGCGTCGCCGCAGGAGACTTCAACAACGATGGCTGGGTGGACCTCTATCTGACGAAGTTCGATGCACCCAATCAGATGCTTCGCAACAACGGCGACGGGACATTTACCGATGTGTCCAGGACGAGCGGCACCGACGAGCGATCGTGGAGTGTCTCGGCGTCGTTCGTGGACGTCAATCGTGACGGCTGGCTCGACCTCTATGTCGGCAACTACATTCGCTACTCGCTCGAGAGCAATACACCCTGCTTTGGCACGTCAGGGGCGCTCGACTACTGCATGCCCCAGGCGTATCAACCGCTGCAGGATCGCTTGTACATGAATCGCGGAGATGGAACGTTTGCCGACGCGAGTGTCAGGTCGGGCATCACGCGTGAGTACGGTCCCGCGCTCGGTGTGTCGACCGCTGACTTCAATGGCGATGGATGGATGGACATCTACGTCGCCAACGACGGCAAGGAGAATCAGCTCTGGATCAACAAGCATGACGGCACGTTCGAAAACGCTGCGCTGCTCGCGGGGGTCGCGTTGCCGGTGTCTGGCAAGGCCGAGGCAAGCATGGGCGTTGACGCCGGCGATTTCGACGATGACGGCGATGAGGATTTGTTCGTGACAGAGCTGACCAGCGAGGGCAGTAATCTGTACGTGAACGACGGGTCGGGCGTGTTCGACGACCGCAGTACGCCATCAGGCCTCAGCACACCCAGCGTGCCATTCACGGGATTCGGTACCGCGTGGTTCGACTTCGACAACGACGGACGACTCGATTTGCTCTCGGTCAACGGGACCGTGCAGATCATCGAGTCACTGAGGCAGGCGAAGGATCCGTTGCCGCTGCACCAGCGGAAACTGCTGTTCCACAATCTGGGTGGCGGCCGCTTCGAAGAGGTCAGCGATCGCGCGGGTGAGGTATTCAAGTTGTCAGAGGTTGGACGCGGTGCTGCGTTTGGCGACATCGACAACGACGGCGACGTAGACGTTCTGATCGGCAACAACAACGGACCTGCCCGCCTCCTCATGAATCAGGCGGCGGACGGTCATCACTGGATCGGCTTGAGACTGGTTGGCGTCGGCGGTCGCGACATGGTCGGAGCGCGTGTTGAAGTCATTCGCAAGGGAGCGTCCTCACGCTGGCGCCGCTCGCGCGCGGACGGCAGCTACGCCTCTGCCAACGATCCACGCGTCGTCGTTGGCCTGGGAGAGTCGTCCGATCGGCCGGATGTGCGTGTCACGTGGCCGGACGGCAAAGTCGATACATGGATGCAGGTCGGGATCGACGCGTACACCACGCTGAGGCAGAAGCAGTGAAAGGAGTTCGAGGCGGCGTTGCCCTCGTCTTCGTTGTTCTGCTGATCGCCTGCAGCCCCGCAGCGCAACCGCCGGCGTTACAGCCCGTTGCCCTGCCTGACATTTCGCGCGCAGCCGAGCCCGTCCAGAAGCAGATCCGCGATCGCTACCAGTCGCTGCAATCCGCACTCGAGCGCAAGGCCCCGCCCCCTGAATTGGCGGCCGCGTTCGGCGAGATGGGAAAGCTGTTCATGGCCGCCGAGTACTACGACGCGGCCGAAGCGTGCCTGAGGAACGCGCAGCAACTCGATGCCGGCAACATGCGCTGGCCGTATTTCCTCGGTCATGTCTTCCGCTACAAGAGCGATCCTGCGAAGGCCGCGTCCTTCTTCGAGCAGGCGCTGGCGCAGGCGCCCCGAGATGTGCCGAGCCTCGTCTGGTTGGCGGAGATGAATCTCGCTCAAGACAAGGCTGATGCCGCGATCGAACCGCTGAAGAAGGCACAGACACTGGATCCATCGAGTGGGGCCGTGCTTTATGGCCTCGGTCGCGTGGCGCTGGCAAAGCAGGATTACGCGCAGGCCGTGAAGGACCTCGAGGGTGCTCTTGCCAGCAGCCCGCAGTCGAATCGATTGCACTACCCGCTCGCCCTGGCATACCGCGGGCTTGGGAATCGCGAAAAGGCCGAAGAGCATCTGCGGATGCGTGGCGAGGTGGACCTGCCGCCAACCGATCCGCTCCTGGGCGAAGTCTCTGGTCTGCTGCAGAACGCAGCAGCCTTTGAAGCGCGCGCCTCGCAGGCGCTGGGCGCGAGGCAGTGGGCCGAAGCGGCGACAAATCTGAAGGAGGCGATTGAGTTGTCGCCGGACAACGCCTTCAGCAGGCTGAACCTCGGAACCGCTCTCTATATGCAGGGCGATGCCGATGGCGCGCTCGAACAGTATCGCGAGGCGGTCCGGCTTTCACCCGGGCTGGCACGAGCGCACTTTGCTATCGGCGTGCTCATGGAGTCGCGTGGACAGGACGCTGAAGCGATCAAGTCTTTCAACGCGGCGATTGCAAGCGACGCGAGTTACGTCGAACCGCGATTCAGCCTTGCGAACGCGCTTCGTCGCGACGGGCGCGTGCAGGAGTCGCTGTCGCAGTACGCCGAGGTGCTGCGCCTGGATCCTGCCGTGTCGCAGGCGAGCTTCGGCTACGCGATGGGACTGATCCGACTGGGGCGCTACCAGGAGGCGAAGGCGCGCCTCGAGTCGGCGATGAAGACGTTTCCCGATCAGCCGGGATTCCCGCACGCGCTGGCGCGTGTGCTCGCGGCCGCGCCTGACGATCGCGTCCGCGACGGTGCTCGAGCCGTCGCGCTCATGAACGAGCTGTTGAAGTCGCAGCAGACACTCGCCATGGCCGAGACGATGGCCATGGCCCTCGCCGAGTCAGGGCGTTTCGACGATGCGGCGAAGTGGCAGCAGGATGCGATCAGAGCGGCGGGCGAGAGCAAGCGCGAGGATTTGGTTCGGAAGCTGACCGTAAATCTGGGGCTGTATCAGAACGGTCGTCCTTGTCGAACGCCGTGGACCCCCGACGACCCCGTCCATCACCCGATGAGCGGAGGGTAAGATCGCGGCGTGAGCATCATTCGAAGCGCGGGTGTCGCCTGCCTCGTTGCGCTCGGCGTATACGCCTCATGGGCCGGGACCTCGGTCAGCGGACAGTCCACCGCGCCGTTTGTCGATGCGACGTCTCAGTCCGGCCTCGACTTCGTGCACGTCAATGGTGCGGAGGGTGGCCTGCTGCTTCCGGAAGTCATCGGATCGGGCGGAGCGCTTTTCGACTACGACAACGATGGTGACCTCGACGTGTTTCTTGTCCAGAGTGGCGCTCGAAGCTCTGGCAGCCGGCTCTTTCGAAATGATTTGACCGCCGGCAAGATGCGTTTCACAGACGTCACGAAGGCGAGCGGCATCGTCGCCAGCGGTTACGGAATGGGCGCGGCGACCGGTGACGTCGATAACAACGGATGGATCGATCTCTACGTCACGAACCTTGGCTCGAATCAGTTGTTTCGGAACAACGGCAACGGCACGTTCACGGATGTCACCGCCAAATCAGGCACTGACGATTCTCGCTGGAGCACGAGCGCCACGTTCTTCGACTACGACCGTGACGGCTGGCTCGATCTCTTCGTCGCCAACTACGTGAACTTCAGACCGGACATGAAGCGGAACTGCTTTTCCGCCGGTTCCGCCCGCGATTACTGCAATCCAGCGGTGTACGACCCCGCGCCTGACAAGCTGCTGCACAACAACCGCGATGGGACGTTCTCCGACGTGAGCGCCCGGTCGGCAATCGCGCGCGAATCCGGCCGAGGGCTTGGCGTCCTCGCATCGGACTTCAACGGCGACGGCTGGACCGACGTGTACGTCGCCAACGACGGCGATCCGAATCAGTTGTGGATCAACACCCGCGGCACCGGCGGGTTCACAGACGATGCGCTGCTGGCGGGCGTGGCGGTGAACCGGGGCGGACAGCCGCAGGGAAGCATGGGCATCGACGTCGGCGATGTGGACCGCGACGGCGACGACGACCTGTTCGTGACGAACCTGGACAACGAAGGCAACACGCTCTACGTGAATGGCGGCAACGGATTGTTCGAGGATCGCACGGCCGAATTCGGGCTCTTCAAGCTTGGATTCACCGGGTTCGGCACCCGGTTCATGGACTACGACAATGATGGCTGGCTCGATCTCGTCGTCGTCAATGGCGCGGTCAGGCACTTGGGCAGCCAGGTTCAGAAGGGCGATCCCTATCCGCTGAAGCAGCGCAGCCAGTTATTTCACAACGACCGCGGGCGCAAGTTCGTGGACGTATCCGACAACGCCGGCCCACCGTTCGCGCAGCTTCAGGTCGCACGCGGAGCCGCCACCGGCGATCTCGACAACGATGGCGACCTCGACATCGTCGTCTTCAACAACAACGGGCCTGCGCGTGTGCTGTTGAATGACGTCGGGAGTCGCCGCCACTGGCTCGGCATCCGCGCGATCGACAGCCGCTACAAACGTGACGCCGTGCAGACCCGGATCGCCATTGCCGGTCAGCGTGGCGCGACGAGAACCGTACAGACCGACGGCAGCTACTGCGTGGCCAGCGATCCGCGTGTGCTCTTCGGCCTCGGCAGCGAGGCCGGAGCGCAAACGGTTCGCGTGCAGTGGGCGGGAGGTCAGACCGAGGAGTTCCGTGACCTCGCGGTCGATCGTTACTACGTGCTCGAGCCAGGCAAAGCGCCGCGGGCCCAGTGACGATGCGCAATCTGATCGTGATTGGCGTGATAGCGATGGTCCTGGCGTGCCCGGTATATGCGCGCGCGCAGGCGCCTGTTCCCTTGCCGCGCCTCGATGATCTGGAGCCGGCCGTTTCGGAGCAGATTCGCGAACAGGATCGAGCGCTGCGAGCGCTCGTGGAGAGCGGAACGACCTCGAGATTGAAGCTGGCGGACGGCTATGGCCAGATCGGCCGCGTCTTTCACGTCTACGAGTTCTTCGATTCGGCGGAGGCCGCGTATCTCAACGCGCTGCGGCTCTCATCGAATAACGCGACCTTTCTTCATCTACTCGGATATCTGTATCAGCAGACCGGGCGACTGGAAGAGGCCGCCGAGCGGTTCGAGCAGACGCTGCGTGCACAGCCGGACGATCGTGCCGCAGTGGTGCGCCTGGGCCAGGTGTATCTCGGCCTGAATCGATTGCGAGAGGCACGCGAGCAGTTTCAAAGCGTCGAGGAGGTGTTCCCGGCGTTGTCCCGCAATGGCCTCGGCGAAGTCGCGCTGCGCGAGCGGCGCTACGACGAAGCCGCTTCGCATTTCCGGGCTGTGCTCGAACGCGTGCCGCAGGCCGCGTCGGTGCATTACTCGCTCGCAATGGCGTATCGCGGGCTCGGCCGGCTCGACGAAGCGCGTAAGGAACTGGAGCGACGCGGTCCCGCGGGACTCAATGTCGGTGATCCGATCGTGGACGGCCTGCGGGCTCTCGTCCGTGGGGAGCGCGGTCTCGTCGTGCTGGGCAGGAAGGCATACGAGGCTGGTCAGTATCAGCAGGCCGCTGCAGCGTTCGAGAAGGCGATTGCAGCGGCGCCGTCGAGTGCAGCGGCGAGGGTCAATCTCGGATTGACACAGCTTCAACTGGGGAACACCGCGCAGGCGATCGCGACGCTGCAGCAGGCCTTCGACCTGGCACCCGAGGATGCGAACGCGAGCCGTGAGCTTGTTCGGGTACTGCTGCGCGCCGGTCGCGCAGAGGATGCGGTGCGCGTGCTGGGGAAGTCACACTCGGTCAACGCGGACGACGAGGAGACGCTCGTCAGCCTGTCGATCCTGTTGGCCCAGCAGAATCGTTTTCGTGAGGCTGTCGCGCTGCTGGCAGAAGGCAATCAACGATTTCCCGAACGGACGGCGACGGCGACCACGCTCGCGCGGCTGCTTGCGTCGTCACCCGACCGCTCGGTTCGCGACGGCAAACGTGCGCTCGACCTTGCCAACGCCGTGCACGCGGCGGAGCCGACACCCGTGCATAGCGAGACGATCGCTCTCGCGCTCGCGGAACTTGGACGCTGTGACGAAGCGGTGGCTCAGATGAATCGCGCGATCGCCGAGGCAGCGCAGGCGAGTGATGCCGCCGAAGTCGCGCGGCTCAAGGGTGAGTTACCGAAATACGCCGGTGCCGCCTGCCGGCCTTGAGTAGAAGGCGGACCAGGTAGAAGGCGGGTCTAAAGACCCGCCTCTACGTGGAGTGTCGTCTTCGTGACCTTCGTGCTCTTCGTGACCTTCGTGCTTTAAAAGTCGAACTGGGCGCTGATCTTGAAGAGGCGCGGCAGCAGGATCGTCGTCGGCGACCGCCATCCCGGGATGGCAGTTGATGTCGAGTAGGCGTTGTTCTCGCTCAGCACCGAGTTCGAGTTGGTGACGTTGTAGAAGTCGAAGTTCACGCTCGTCTTGGTTCCACCAAACTTGAACAGCTTCGACACGCGGAAGTCGATCTGATTCGTTCGTTCGACGAACGACGATCCCGGCTCCACGATCTGGATTGTCTGGAACGGGATGAACGGGCCCGGCAGCACGCCTGGAATGACGCCCGCGGTCACGCCGTAGTTGGCGTTGGCCTGAACGAGGGCACCGGGCAGGTTCTGGATCGTGCCGCTGAGTTGTACGTCGATCTTCGGGAACGTATAGGCGGCAAGACCCTGGATTCGCGTGCGCCACCCGTTGTTCTGCTCGCAGAACTCACGCGGCCGCGCGGCAAAGAAGAAGAACCTCGTCGGGTCTCCGAAGAACGTGTGCAGCATCTCCGGGAGGTCGTCAACCACGTCGCAGTCATTCGTCACCTGTCGTCCCGTGCCGAATCCGCCCTGCAGGAGAAGGCCGTTCTGCAGGCGTGCGTTGACGGTGGTGTTCACGCCGTCGAAATGCTCGGTCTGCTTCCCGTAGTTGTTCGACAGGGTGATCAGGTAGTTCGCCGCCGCCGCAGTCGGTGAGAGGTCCATCTCCGTCAACGTGTACCCGCCACCATTTGGCAGTCGTGAATCGGCTGGCACGTTGATCGTCCTTGCTGTGAAGCTCGCCGGACCGGCGCTGAGATCATCCATCAAGCGGATGTTGCCGTACCATCGGCGGGCGTACTGCACCTCCACCGACATGCGCGGGATGATTTCCTGCTGCACGCTGGTCGTGAACTCCCAGTTGAAGGAGCGCTTGCCCCAGCCCGTCATCAGGTCCGGGTCGTAAATCCTGTTCGGGGTGACGGACCCGAAGTTTGGATTGTCCAGCGCGCCGCATTCACCGTTGAGCGCGAAGTTGTTCAGATCGCAATCAGGTACGAAATCGCGATCGGCATCCGCCCATGGGCGGCTGGCCGTTGTGGACAGGCTGAGAATCGGGTTCGGAGCGTCAGACACCTGCGCTGCGCCGAACCCTGTGGTCCCGAGGCCCTCGAGGTACTTGTTCAGGGTGACCTTCAGAGCCGTCTTGCCGTTTCCGAACACGTCATACGTCGCGCCGAGCCGAGGCGTGATGTCGTTCCAACTGAGATTGTCGGTTTCGGGGTACTGAACGTTGATGTTCCGGCCGAAGAAGTTGCCGGAGATGCCCTGCGCAGGGAAGCTGTTCTTGAACGAGTCCCATCTGATGGCGCCAGACAGCGTCCACCGCCCCGTCGTCCATTTGTCCTGGGCGAAGAGTCCCATGTCGCGATTGACGTTCACCTGTACGGTCCGAGGTACGAGGTTGTAGCTGATCGAGGTGGGTACCATCGACGTGAATCCGAACGCGTACGGCGCGGCAGGAGAACTGTAGGTCGTGTTCTCGTGGTGCAGATACGCGTTGTTGAATCCCACCTTCAGCGTGTGCGAGCCAGTGATGTAGGACACAGCAGCGCGATAGTGCAGGTTCCAGTTCCACGAATTGTTGTAGGTCTGCGCCGCCCTGTAGGTGAGCGAGCCGCCGGTCACCGGGCTGAGCGAGTCATTGACGGAGATCATCCCGGGTTCGAGGTGATCGATGTTGCCAAGCTTGCCGACCTGGGGCTCCATGCCGCCCCACCGCTCGACGCGGTGAATGCCGCTCGCTTCAATCAGCAGCTTGTTGCTGACCGGCGTGCTCCAGTCCATGGTGACGAAGCGCTGCAACGGGAAACGGCGATCGTTGCCCGCTTCCGGTGAGACGGTGGTTCCGCCTGGCTGCGGGCCAAGTCCTGTCGTGCACGCGCAGAAGTTCTCCTGGTCGTACGTCATGCCGATCTTGTGCTTCGGCGACACCTGCCACGTCAGTCGAGCCTGATAGATCGTCTGCTCCTGATGGAGAATCGCCTGGTTCGTCGAGGGGACGTAGTCGTAACGATTGATGTTGTTGGCGTTCTGATTGAAGAACGTTCCCGCGACGTAGTTGTCGGCGAACAGCGAGCGGCCGGAAAGGAAGAACCAGACCTTGTCGCGCTTGATCGGGCCACCGAAGCCGGGGTTGAAGTCTCCATTCGCCTTGATCGTTCCCGGTACCGATAGCCCGCGCTGCTGCACGTCGCTGCCCGTGAAGTTGTCGCCGGCCATGTCCTGGTTCGCGTAGCTGGCGAAGATGGTGCCGCTGTAGCGGTTGCCACCGTCGCGCGGGATGAAGTTGATGCGGACGCCGCCGGTTGCCGCCTGCGCGTCAACCGCCGACACGTCGATCGCGAACTCAGAGGTTCCGGTTGCATTCGGGACGGCGCCTCCGCCCCAGCCACCCGCGATGCCCGAGCTCAGCGCCACGCCGTTGACCATCATGCGCTGATCGGATGTGCGGCCTCCGTTCGCTTCGAGCGACGCGACTTCCTGCACGACCGATCCGCCGACGTCCTGGCCGGTGAACGCACCTTTGACCACGCCCGGGATCAGCACGCCAACGGTGAACGGTGTGCGCGAGCTCGGGACTGCGGAGACGATCTCCTGGTCCATCACCGCCTGTCTCGTCGTCGACTGCAGATCGACGACAGGTGTCTCACCCGAGACGGTGATCGTTTCCTGCACTCCGCCGACCGAGAGATCGCCGTTGATGTTCACGACCGCCGTTCCGCTCAGCGCGACGCCGGAGCGGACAACTGTCCGGAATCCCGTCAGCGAGAACGTGACCGTGTATTCGCCTGGCCGGAGATCAGGGATGGTGTAGCGGCCCGTCTCGTCGGTCGTCGCAGTACGAACCTTCTCGATCAGAACGGGGCTTGCCGCTTCAACGGTGACGCCCGGCAGCACGGCGCCGGATGTATCCCTGGCGATTCCCGCCAGTGTGGCTTGCGCATACACGACGCCCGGCGCGAGCACGAAGAGCATGAACGCCGCCAGTGCTCTCACGATTCCACGCATCAAAACCTCCCTGTAGTCGATCGAACGAGACAGAGATCGCAATCGAAGCTGTCGCTGTGTCTAGCTATGAAGCCGGCTCGAACGTGACAAGGGCGGTTGTGCCTCTGCAAAGGCGATGAAACTGCTAAGGGTGAGCAGATCGTGCGCGCACCGGTCGGGCTTGTCAAGGCAGCGAGGCCGTCGTGTCAATACGAATGTCCCCCCTCGAGTGGATCGGATCGCGCGATACGCTCGCGCACTGACGGACGTGCTGTCCAATACATCTTTCGCCGTGCTGGTATACCGATTTGATATACAATCCGCGGCCCATGGATCTCAGGAGAGTGAAAGCGTTCATCGCCGTAGCCGAGACCCTGAGCGTGACCAAGGCCGCCGAGCGGCTGCACATCTCCCAGCCACCTCTCAGTCGCCACATCCACCAGCTGGAAGAAGAGCTCGGTGTCGTGCTGTTCGTGCGTCACCGCCACGGCGTCACCTTGACTGAGGCAGGGCGACGGCTCCTCGAGAAGGCGAGGGGGCTGGAGGCCGCCGCATCAGAGTTCGCGCTGACGGCGCGGCAGGTGTCCTCGGCAGAAGCCAACGAGGTTCGCATCGGCATCGGCTGGGGCCTGTGGGACGTGGTCAATCGCATCCGCGTCGAGTTCGCCCGGATCGACCCGGACGTGACTATTGCGGCAAGCGATGCTTATTGCTGGTATGACTCGGACGAGCAGCTGCGCAGTGGCGCGCTCGACATCGCATTCGCGCGGCCGCCGTTCGATGCGGGGTTCGACGTGTCGTCGCCGATTCTCCAGGAACCGATTCAGGCAATCGTGTCTGACGTCAGTCCGCTGGCCGGGCGCGCGTCGCTCTCGATCAGTGAGTTGGCCACCGAGCCGTTGCTGCTCTGGGATCGCCACATCGCGCCGACGCTGTACGATCAGATTCTCGATCTCTACGCTCGCGCCGGCGTCGGTCCGCGCATGATTTCGACGCCTGGCTCCGGTCCGTTCAACCACTCGGGCATGATGCTCGTCGCGTCCGGGAAGGGCGTCTATCTGGGTTACGGCGTGCCGTTGACCGAGCCGCAGCCGCCGAGCGGTGTCGCCGTCAGACCGGTCAGCGATCGCGGCGCGACGACGGAAGTGCGTGTGGTCCATCGGAAGGCGGAGAGCTCGCCAGTCGTCAGGCGTTTTCTGGAATGCGTGTGGCGAATGTATCCACAGGACCAGTACATGCCTGTGGCGGTAGGCGGCAGGCAGTAGGCCGTAAAGACTGTCAGCGGCGCGGTGCGGGGGCGAGTGCCTGGAGCCGTGCCAGTGCCTCGGTGAATTCCTTCCGTTCCGGGTGCAGGGCCGCGGCTTCACTCAATCGACGTCGTGCTTCCTCGTATCGCTTGAGTTGCACGAGCGCCATCGCGTATCCGAACTGCGCTTCGGCGGCACGCGGATCGATTGTCATCACCCGTTCATACTGGGGCAAGGCAGCATCGGGACGGCCGGTCTGTCGCAACAACTCGGCAAGGCGAAGCCGCGCCTCGATGTAATCGGGTTGATACCGCACGGCGGTCGAGAAGCGCTCGATCGCCTCGGGAATGCGCCCGTTGATCGCCAGGAGGACACCGAGGCTGTAGTGGGCCTGTGCGAAGTCCGGCGATCGCTTGATGGTCTCCTGGAATTGCTCGACCGCGCCGCCTGTATCGCCCATCAGTGAAAGTGCCGTTCCGAGCTTGTGTCTGATCGACGGGTTGTCTGGTGCGAGCTCCACGCCGTGGCGAAAGTGCTCCGCAGCGGTCTTGAAGTCGCCACCATCCATCGCGCGGATGCCGCGGTTCTCTTCGGCGACCGGTCCTTGAAGGAGCCCGCGTAACTCGGTCAGCAGCGGGTCGGGCGGACCGACTTCCACGCGCCCCTGCTGACGCAGGTGCGCTTCGGCTTGTGCCGTGTTCCCCAATCCGCGATACGCGAGCGCAAGAGGGTAGTGAGCGATCGACTCCCGCGGGTCAGCCGCGAGCGCCTGCTCGAACTGATCGACGGCCTTGGCGTACTCGCGCCGTGCGAGCGCTGCCTGTCCGAGGCCGAAGAGCGCCGACACCACGCGCGGCTGAATCATGAGCGCTCGTGCATACAGCGGTTCGGCCAGCTCTGGTTGTCCCTGATCAAGATGCACTCCGCCCAGCCACACCAACGTCGCTACATCGTCTGGTTTGATGCTCAACGCACGCTCGAACGAAGCGATCGCTTTCGCCGGTTCTGCCTTGGCGAGGTACACGTGCCCGAGGTAGTAGGGCCAGCGCATCTCGTGAGGCTCGAGCGCCTGCGCGCGGAGATAGAAAGGCTCGGCGGCATCGAAGTATTCGGCTGCCATGAGCAGCTTGCCCGTCTCACCGTAGGCACCAGATCGAGAGCGGTCGCTGATCTGCTGCTGGACGGCTTTGTCCATCTGCGAGAGATCTGGCAGCACCGCAGGCGGTAGCTTGCTGACATCCGACTCGATCGGCGGGAGCGCGGTTGACGGCCGTTCCGCGGGAGCCTCGGTCGAGCAGGCGCTGCTGACCAGCAGCGCGGCGACGATCGTGGCGAGCGCTCTGACCGCCATCGTCACTTGCCTTCACCCGCTCTCAGGGTGGTGTATCGATCGACGTCAATCGAGCTCCACTCCTCGGTCTTTCCATCCGGCCAGATCACGCGAACGCGAGAGACGCTCGTCGATTGGCCCAGGCCGACCAGCACGCGCGGATCGTTCGCGGACGCATAGCTTCCATCCGATCGCACCCGGCGCCACAGCGTGGGACCGCCCTCGCGAATGATCCCCACGCGAGCGCCCAGCATGTCGCGCGTGCCGGTCCGGCTGGAGCCGGACACGACATCTGATGTCGCCCCTACGAGCCGCAGGCCGATCCAGTGGTTTCGGTTGCCGACGTTGTTGACGAGCAGCCGTGGCTGCCCGTTGTTGTTGGCGACGAGGACGTCGACGTCACCGTCGCTGTCGATATCCCCGAAGGCCGCACCTCGCCCGACTTCCGAGAGCTCGAACGCCGCGCCGCCGCGAGCGGTCACATCCTCGAATCGTCCCTGGCCCGGGTTCCTGAACAGTTGCTTGCGTTGATGCAGCGGAAAGGGATCGTTGGCGCGTCTCAGCGCCTCGATCGTCTGCACGGCGCCGTTGACGGTGAGCGTATCGAGCAGGCCGTCGTTGTCGATATCGATCCACGCCGTTCCGAATCCGGTGTACCCACGGCTTGCGGCACCCAGCCCAGAGCGTGCCCCCTGCTCCTCGAAAAGGCCTGACCCATCGTTGACGTAGAGGTCGTTGCCCTCACCCGTGAGATTCGTGACGAACAGGTCTTCGTCACCGTCGTTGTCGAAGTCACCGGCGTCGACGCCCATCCCGGCCTTGGCTTTTCCGTGCGCGCTGATCGCCGTGCCCGACAGCAACCCCGTGTTCCTGAACGTGCCGTTGCGCCGGTTGATCCAGAGCTGGTTCGGCTGACCGTCGTTCGCCACGTAGATGTCGATCCAGCCGTCGCCGTTGAAATCGGCGGTCGACACGCCGAGCGCCGGCCCGAACTCGCGAGCAATTCCAGACGCAGTACTGACGTCTGTGAACGTGCCGTCGTGATTGTTGCGAAGCAGGCGACTGGGCTGCGGCTGATAGACATTCGGCGAGCAGTAGTCGGGGCGGCCCGATGGCGTGAAGCACGGCATGCTCGACTCGACACGCCAACTGAGATAGTTGGCGACGAACAGGTCGAGCCAGCCATCGCGATCGAAGTCTAGGAACGCGCTCGACACCGTCCATGACGGGTCGTCGGTGCGGCTGTGTTTCGACACGTCAGTGAACGTGCCGTCGCAGTTGTTGCGGAACAACTGATTGGGCCCGAGGCTCGTCAGGTACAGGTCGACGCACCCGTCGTTGTTGAAGTCGCCTGTGGCCACCCCCATACCGTACCCGCGCGAGACGATTCCGCTCGCTTCGGTGACGTCCGTGAACCGCAGCGTTCGCGTGCCGTCAGCACTCACGGTCATGTCGTTTCGAAACAATCGGCTCCCTGCCCCGGGTCCCGGGTCCCGGGCCCCGGGCCCCGGGAAAGATCTGCCTTGGATCAGGAAGACATCCAAGTCCCCGTCATTGTCGTAATCGAGGAGTCCCGCTCCCGGCGCGATGACCTCCGCGTAATAGAACTTCCCCTCTGCGCCGTTCACGTGGCGGAACGTCAGGCCGCTCTCCTCGGCGCGATCGGTAAACCAGTCGGGCTCGACCTGCTGCGCAGGACTCACGCTCGCGGACGGAGCGAATTCCTTTGGCGAGGAAGTACCGCAGGCAATCGAGGCGAGAAGGAAGAGGGAAGCTGCGAGACGGGACGCCGCCCGTGGACCAGGCACTCTGTGGACTTTACCAAAAAGAAAGGACCCGCCCCGGGGAAGGGGCGGGTCCTCGTAGAGTCGAGCGACGACCGATTAGAAGTCGTACGTGATGGAGACCTTCGCGAGACGCGGGGCTACGACCGCCAGCGGCGCAAGCCACGTCGCGTACGTCGGGCTCGCGTTGGAAATCGTGTCGGAGTTCAACAGGTTGAAGAGGTCGAGGCTCACGACGCCGCGCGTGCGGCCCATGCGCACGACTTTGCCGATGCGCGCGTCGATCTGGTTGAACCGTGGGCCATAGAACGTGCCCGGTGCAATCAGGTTGAGCGTGGTCGTACCAGTTGCGACACCGCCACTCGGCAGTCGTCCCAATCCGCCCTGCGTCGCGGGCCGCGCCAGGTCGGTATTGGGCGCGGCGTACTGCGCGGAGTACTCGACGCCGGGAATGCTCTGGAACGAGGCGCCGACCTGCACATCAATCTTCGGAATCGTGTACGACCCGAGGAACTTGATCTGCGTCAGCCAGTTCTGCGCCATGTGGCACGAAGCGAGCGCCGTCGGGAACGAGCCCGGTGGTGGCGACGCCAGCATCTCCACGAGTGCGTTGTTGCCGGCCTTCGCCGGATCCTGCACATCGCAGTAGTCCGTCGTCTGGTGTCCGGTGCTCAACCCGCCCTGGAAGATGATCCCCCGCGGAAGCCGCGCGTTGAGACCGATGTCGTATCCATACCAGTGGTCGTACACGTTGCTATCCGGGAACATCGTCTTCGACAGACCTGTCTGGTTGTTCACCTGCACGCCAGGGTTGATGTTGTAGAACGTGCCCGTATAGATGTCGCTCGGCAACTGTTCGCCACCGGATGACGCAGGCGCGGTCGGAATCAAGCCTTGGGTGACAGAGAAGGCGGTGTAGTCAGCGACCGTCCCGGTCGTGTTGTCGGTGACCAGGAAGTTGCCGAACCAGCGCCAGAAGACGCCACCGTAGAGTGCGACGCCGTGACCCACGTCCTGCTGACCGCTGACGGCGAACTCCCAGCTATACGGACGCTTGCCCCATCCGTACCGCGCATCGTCCTGCACCGCGAGGTTGGGGCGCAGCACGGAATCGTAGAAGTTCAGGTTCGCGCCAACTGGGGCGTTACATGTGTCGACTTGCCTCTGTGCGCCAGTGAGTGTCGGTCCCTGCGCATCCTTGTTCGTGAGGTCGCAATCGGGAACGAAGTCGCGATCGTTGTCGACCCACGTGCGTGACGACGTGAGCTGCACGTTGTAACCGGGCTGGCTTGCGAGACCGCCGACCACGAGTGCCTGGCCGAGCACGTACTTGCCGTAGTTGACCTTCAGCGCCGTCTTACCGTCACCGAAGACGTCCCACGCCGTCGCGATCTTGGGCGTGAAGTCCTTGTATCGCGTCGTGTCGAACGCCGGCACGTCGTAGTTGCGATTCGGCGTGAGGATCGACGGCCCGAGGTGGTACTCGGGGTTCGACGAATTGAACCAGTCGTAGCGGACGCCGGCGCTGATCGTGACGCGATCGATCGTCCACTTGTCCTGAACGTAGATGCCGCCTTCGCTGCTGACCTTGTTCTTCGCGGGCGTCGGGCAGTACGACTGAATCGACGTGTCGCCACCCACCAGTCCGCCGTTGACCTGGCGAATCAGCGGATCGGTGCACCCGTCGGATCGCAGGCTGAGGCTCTGAGCCGCCGGGATGCCAAGGCCCACGCCGTTGTTCGCAAGCGTGCTGACGACGTAGCTATACGGAACGACAGAAGCCGTGTCGGCCCAGCGCGTCGCACCATTCAAGTCCATGCCGGTTTTGAACGAGTGAGCGCCAGTGACGTACGACAGGGCGAAGTTGCCACGGTAGTTTGGATTGTGGCTCGCCGTGTCGGTGGAGCCTACGCGGCCGTGATAGTTCTGAATGAACTGGACGTAGTTGGGCACAAGTGTCTGCGGGTTGTTGTCCGTGACACCGACGGCCAGCGGGTCGACGATATCGCTGTCGGCGCGACGATTGCCCCACGTCTCCTGATGGCGCCAGAAGCCGGCTTCGAGCAGCAGCCGATTGGTGACCGGTGACGACCACTGCACGAGGTTGTCTGAGAACGGGAAGAAGTAGGTCGTAGCCAGCGACTCACCAGCGGTGTTGTTGACCGCGTTGGTGTACTCGCGCTTCTTGTTGTTGTAGTAGATACCGAGCTTGTTCTTCTGGTTGATTTGCCACGTCAGGCGTGCCGTCTGCTCCCAGAAGTCGCCACCGCCGCCGAGCGTCGTGCCGAGCTCGCCGTTGGTGTCCGGGTTGTAGGTCATCGTCGCGGTGTTGAGCAGGGTCGGGCTCGTCTGGCCGACGATGAAGTTCTTGTTCGGATAGTTGTTGGGAACAAAGTTTTCCGCCTTCGTCCAGCGTGCGGTCGCAAACCACCAGAGACGGTCTTTGACGATAGGGCCGCCGTAGCCGGGGTTGAAGTCGTAGACGGACTTCAACGCGCCGGGCTGAACGCGCAGGCCGCGAGCTTCGAGGCTCGTGACCGGGTCGTCCTGGATCGTCGAGAAGTTGCTGCCCTGCATCCCGCCATTGGCGAACGAATAGAAAACGAGTCCTTTGAACGTGTTGCCACCGTCACGCGGGACGTAGTTGATCTGCACGCCACCGCCGGCGAGCGACGCATCGGCGCCAGACGTGTTGACCGACATCTCCTGCATCGCCGTGAAGCTGGGTGAGCTGCTCAGCGATTCGCCAAATCGAATGGTGGTCGCCGCCGAGAGGCCGCCGATGGTCTGACGCTGTTCCGCGGGCTTGCCGCCGTGGATCGCCAGGTCGGTGAATGTGTCACCCGCGGTGCCACCGACGTCCTGCGACGTCAACGCATTGGTGTTCGACTGACCGACACCGCCTCCGGCGCCCAGGATGATGCCCGGCTGCAGCGCGGCCAGGTTGATGCCAAGACGGCCGGTCGGAATGGAATCAACGACTTCTTTGGTGACAACTTTTTGAACGGCGGAGCTGCGCACGTCCACGAGAGGAGTCTGGCCGGTAACCGTGATGGTCTCGGCCAATGCGCCGACTCTCATGTCCACGTTGAGCGTGGCCACAAATGAGCCGCTCAACTCGATCTGATCGCGGACAAGCGTGTTGAAGCCGGGGAGTGTAAAGGTAACCGTATAGGTCCCAGGCAGGAGGTTGATGATCTGGTACGCGCCGGATCCGTCAGTGACGGTAGACCGTGTTTTTTCAATCAGAACGGGGCTGGCTGCCTCGACAGTCACGCCGGGGAGAACAGCTCCGGAGGTGTCCTTGACGATCCCGGAGATGGATGCCTGAGCGAATGCGGACACTGGCGCAATGGCCAGCAGCAGAAGCGCCACAGCGCCTCTGAGCAGTACGCGCTTCATTCGTACCTCCTAGAGTGAGGGGACGCCCAACGCTGTGTTCGGAACCGAGCGCATGTTGCGCCCCGCTCACCCGCTGATCAACGTGTATCTGATACTTCAGATAATTGCGCAGTGGTTATTTCTGGCAGGCATATTTCGCGGAAACAGCCCATATTCTGCGGGGCAACCAAGGATGAGGTCCGTCCCTGGCAGGGTCTAGACAGGAATTGGACAAAAGAAAAGGCCCGTCCCGGTAAACCGGAACGGGCCTCCTGGTGAAACGGCCTGCGGCCTGCTGTCTACCGCCTGCTTTTAGAAATCGAGTTGCGCGCTGATCTTGAAGAGGCGCGGCAGGAGGATCGACTGCGGAGTCCTCCACGCGGTGCTCGGCGCCAGCACGAACGTGGCGTTCTCGGTGAGCACCGAGTTGGAGTTGGTGATGTTGTAGAAGTCGAAGTTGATGGCCGTCCGCGCGCCGCCGAAGCGGAGCACCTTCGCCACGCGGAAGTCGATCTGATTCAACCTCTCGATATAGACCTCGCCGGCCGGGACGATGTTGTAGTTGCGGAACGTCGCGCCCGTGAATGGGCGTCCCAGATTGGTGGCCGAGGCGGGCGTGTTGTAGTTGGCGTCGAGCTGTGTGCCCGGCTGGTTCTGGTACGTGCCGCTGACCAGCACGTCGATCTTCGGGATCGTGTAGGACGCCAGCCCGGTTACGCCCGTGCGCCATCCGTTGTTCTGCTCACAGCGCTCCAGCGGACGTGACGCCGCCGTGAAGCTGCGCGTCGGGTTGCCTGCGGTCGCCTGCAGCATCTCGGGCAGATCGTCCACGACCTCGCAGTCGTTGGTCAGAAGACGGCCTGGTCCGACGCCGGCCTGGAACGTCACCCCGTTCTCGAGCCGGCCCTGCACCGAGAAGTTGATCGCATCGAAGTGTTCGATCTGCTTCCCGTAGTTTTTGGCGAGTGTGACGAAGTAGTCCTGCGCTCTCGCGTTACCGGCTGCGGTGATCTTTCCAGCACATTGGGATCCTAAGCTTAGAATTCCACGTGGACAAGTTGTCGC